>Ga0213836_100887_pt1 | contig 20985 bp, 20 predicted proteins | sample SWPATP03_FD_160578 | JGI IMG/M metagenome (GOLD analysis project Ga0213836, IMG submission 160578) | Coastal seawater microbial communities from Marineland, Florida, United States - SWPA TP0 #3 | ecosystem: Environmental > Aquatic > Marine > Coastal | place: USA: Florida | collected 2016-08-05
TCGGCGGCGGGAGTGACCACTCAGCGGCGGGAGTGACCACTCAGCGGCGGGAGTGACCACTCGGGGGCGGGAGTGACCCCTCGGGGGCGGGAGTGACCGCTCGGCGGCGGGGCGGGGCGAGCGCAGCCAGGGGAGGGCTGGCGGCGCGGCCGCGCGCGATGCAGACTCCCAGCCATGGCACATGGCGACATCACCCATCTCGAGATCCCGGTCACCGACATTGCGCAGGCGACGCGCTTCTACGGCGCCGTGTTCGGCTGGCAGATCACCGAGTCGGAGGGCTACGAAGGCTACCCGATGTGGCAGGCGCCCAACGGCGTCTCCGGCGGCGCGCTCACGGCACGCGAGGACGGCTGCACGCAGCCGCGCTCGGTGATCGAGGTCGACTCGATCGACGAGGCCCTCGCCAAGGTCGAGGAGCTCGGCGGCACCGTCACGCTCCCGAAGGGCGAGGTCTCGCCGACCAGCTGGTGGGCGGTGTTCACCGATCCCGACGGCAACAGCATCGGCCTGTTCGAGGGCGAGATGTAGCGCCGCGCGCCTTCGCCATGCGGCAGGATGGCGGCATGCGCATCCTCGTCCTCAACGGACCCAACCTCGGCCGCCTCGGCACGCGCGAGCCCGACGTCTACGGCACCGCGACGCTCGCCGACATCGCGCCGCTCGTCGCGTCTGCCGGCACCGCGGACGCGCCGATCGAGGCCGACGTGCGGCAGACGGATGACGAGGCCGAGCTCGTCGGCTGGATCCACGAGGCCGTCGACGCGCGCACCCCGGTGATCCTCAACCCCGCGGCCTTCACGCACTACTCCTACGCGCTGCGGGATGCGTGCGCGCAGCTGCAGGGCGTGGCGCCGCTCGTCGAGGTGCACATCTCGAACCCGCACGCGCGCGAGGTCTTCCGGCACACGTCCGTCGTCTCCGCCGTCGCGACCGGGGTCATCGCCGGGTTCGGGCTCGACGGCTATCGCCTGGCCGCGTCGGCGATCGCCGCCCGGTAGGATCATCTGTCGGTCCGATGAGGGCCGCGACGATCACGGAACGGAACACGCATGGCAACGACCAACGACATCAAGAACGGCGCGGTGCTCAACCTCGACGGCCAGCTCTGGAGCGTCGTCGAGTTCCAGCACGTCAAGCCCGGCAAGGGCGGCGCCTTCGTGCGCACGAAGCTCCGCAACGCGCGCAGCCAGAAGCTCGTCGACAAGACCTTCAACGCCGGCACGAAGGTGGAGTTCGCCACCGTCGACCGCCGCGACTACCAGTTCCTGTACAACGACGGCACCGACTTCGTGTTCATGGACAACGACACGTACGAGCAGCTGCCCGTCCCGGCCGACATCGTCGGCGACGGCGCGAAGTACCTGCTCGAGAACGGCACCGCGACCATCTCGATGCACGAGGGCGAGGCGCTGCAGGTCGAGCTGCCCGCATCCGTCGTGCTCGAGATCACCTACACCGAGCCGGGCCTGCAGGGCGACCGCTCGAGCGCAGGCACGAAGGCCGCCACGGTCGAGACCGGCGCCGAGATCCAGGTGCCGCTGTTCGTCGAGCAGGGCACGCGGGTCAAGGTCGACACGCGCGACGGCAGCTACCTCGGCCGCATCAGCTGACGTGGGCGAGGAGACCTACCCCGCCCGGCGGAAGGCGCGCAAGCACGCCGTCGAGGTGCTCTACTCAGCGCAGGCGCGGGACGAGGCGCCCGAGACGGTGCTCCGCGACACCGCCGACCGCCTCGGCTGGGCGACCCACGGATGGTTCCCCTTCGCCCGCGAGATCGTCGCGGGCGTGTCGGACGAGCTCGAGGGCGTCGACGAGCTGATCGCCTCGTCGAGCGCGAACTGGCCGATCGACCGCATGCCGCGCACGGACCTCGCGATCCTGCGCGTCGGCGTCTGGGAGCTCGAGCACGAGACCGCCCCCGCGAGCGTCGTGATCTCTGAGGCGGTGCACATCGCCAACGAGCTCTCGACGGAGCGCTCCGGCGCCTTCATCAACGGCGTGCTCGGCAAGATCGCAGCCTCGCGCGCCTAGCGCGCCGTCGTCGCCCGGGGCGGACCCCGCTCCGGGCGGCACTGGCGCGGCGCGCGACGCGCGACCACGCTGGGGGCGTGAGCGAGCGCGTGGAGACGGACTGCGCCATCGTCGGCGGCGGCCCGGCGGGCCTGATGCTGGCCCTGCTGCTCGCGCGGCGCGGCGTGCGCGTCGTCGTGCTCGAGCAGCACGGCGACTTCCTGCGCGACTTCCGCGGCGACACGATCCACCCCTCGACGCAGCAGGTGCTGCACGAGATCGGGCTGCTCGAGCGGTTCCTCGCCCTGCCGCACGCCGACATGCCGCAGGTGTCGATGCGCTTCTCGGGGCACCGGCTCGTGCTGGCCGACTTCACACGGCTCCCGACGGCGCGGCGCTGCATCACGTTCATGCCGCAGTGGGACTTCCTCGACCTGCTCGCCGACGCCGGGCGCGCGCTGCCCGGCTTCGACGTGCGGATGCGCCACACCGGCCGAGCGCTGCTGCGCGACGGCGGCCGCATCATGGGCGTGCTCGCCGACGGCCCCGACGGCCCGGTCGAGGTGCGGGCGAGGCTCACGGTGCTCGCCGACGGCCGCGACTCCGCCCTCCGCGATGATGCGGGGCTCGAGCCGGTGGGTCCGCCCAGCGCGATCGACGTGCTCTGGTTCCGGCTGCCGCGGACCGAGGGGGAGCGGGTGCCGTTCATGCAGATCGGCGACGGCGCGCTGCTCTCGATCGACCGCGGCCACTTCTTCCAGGCGGCGCACATCGTCCGCCGTGGCGCGTGGACGGGCGACGACGCGTCGCTCGCCGCGCTCCGCCGCCGGGTGGCGGCCCTCGAGCCCGGCTTCGCCGAGCGCGTCGCGCGGCTCGGAGCCTCGGACGTGCGCGTGCTGCAGGTGCGCATCGACCGGCTCGAGCGCTGGCACCGCGACGGGCTGCTCGCGATCGGCGACGCGGCCCACGCGATGTCGCCCGCGGGCGGCGTGGGCGTCAACCTCGCGATCCAGGACGCGGTCGCCGCCGCGAACGCGCTCGCACCGGGGCTCGCGAGCGGGCGGCCGACCGAGGCGCTGCTGCACCGCATCCAGCAGCGGCGGGAGCCGCCCGCCAGGGCGACGCAGGCCTTCCAGCGGCGGCTCGAGACCGTGCTCGTGCGCATCGCGGAGCCGGGTGCCGAGGTGCCGGTGCCGCTGCCGCTCCGGGTCGTGCAGCGGCTGCCGGCGCTCCGGCACGCGATGGGGCGGTTCATCGGCATGGGCCTGCGCCCCGAGCACGTCGACGCCCCCTCGACCCCCGAGCGGCACCCGTCGACGCGGTAGGGTGGAGTCATCAGACAACCTTGAAGCCCGTCCTGTGAGGCGGAGAAGGGAGTCCCCGTGACTGCACCGCGCACCGTGCTCGGCCCCGACGAGATCGCCAGGGCCCTGACGCGCATCGCCCACGAGATCCTCGAGGCGAACCAGGGACCCGACGACCTCGTGCTGCTGGGCATCCCCACCCGCGGCGCCCACCTCGCGCAGCGGCTCGCCGATCGCCTCACCGGCATCACCGGGCTCGACTTCTCGGCCCGCGTCGGCGCGCTCGACGTGACGATGCACCGCGACGACCTGCGCGGGCGCCCGACCCGCGCGTCGCAGCCCACGCGCATCCCGCACGACGGCATCGACGACCGCGTCGTGGTGCTCGTCGACGACGTGCTCTACTCCGGCCGCACGATCCGGGCGGCCCTCGACGCGCTCGCCGACCTCGGCCGGCCGCGCGCCGTGCGGCTCGCGGTGCTCGTCGACCGCGGTCACCGCGAGCTGCCGATCCGCGCCGACTCGGTGGGCAAGAACCTCCCGAGCGCCCGCACCGAGCACGTCTCGATCCTGCTCGAGGAGGTCGACGGCCGCGACGGCGTGACGATCGAGTCGGCGACGGGGTCGGCGACCGGCGACGGGGGTGCCGCGTGAAGCACCTGCTGACCGCCGCGATGCCGCGCGACGAGGCCATCGCGCTGCTCGACCTCGCCGAGGACATGCACCAGATCCAGGACCGCGAGCTCAAGAAGCTCCCGGCGCTGCGAGGCCGCACGGTCGTGAACCTGTTCTTCGAGGACTCCACCCGCACGCGCTCGTCGTTCGAGATCGCCGGCAAGTGGCTCTCGGCCGACGTCATCAACGTCTCGGGCAAGGGCTCGAGCGCGTCGAAGGGCGAGTCGCTCCGCGACACCGGCCTCACGATCGCCGCGATGGGCGTCGACGGCGTGGTCGTGCGCTCCGGCGCCTCCGGCGCGCCCGCGCTGCTCGCCGACTGGATCGGCAAGCCCGTCATCAACGCCGGCGACGGCACCCACGAGCACCCGACGCAGGCGCTCCTCGACGCCTTCGCGCTCCGCCGCCGGATCCACGGCCGTGCGGCCCGCGGCAAGGGGCTCGACGGCGTGCGCATCGCGATCGTCGGCGACATCGCCCACTCCCGTGTCGCGCGCTCGAACGCCCTGCTGCTGCCGGCGCTCGGCGCCGAGGTCACGCTCGTCGGCCCCGCGGCGTTCCTGCCGGTCCCGGCCGCCGACGGCACCCGGCTCGGGCTCCGCGCCGAGACGAGCCTCGACGCCGTCATCGGCGAGCGGCCGGACGCGCTCATGCTGCTGCGCGTGCAGCTCGAGCGGCAGGCCGGGAAGGTGGCGCCGAGCGTCGGCGAGTACATCACCGGCTGGTCGCTCACCGACGAGCGCCTCGCGCGCCTCGGCGACGCCGCGATCATGCACCCCGGCCCCATGAACCGCGGCCTCGAGCTCTCGAGCCGCGCGGCCGACGGCGATGCCTCGACCGTGCTCGCGCAGGTCACCGCCGGCGTCTCGGTGCGCATGGCGGTGCTCTACTCGCTCCTCGCGTCGGACCACGCAACCGATCAACGGTCCGCCGACCACCGACCCGCCGACCACCGACCCGCGAACGACGGAGGCCTCCGATGACGACGCTGCTGCTGAACGCCGCCGTGCTGGGCGGCGAGCGCCGCGACCTCGCGATCGAGGGCGGCGTGCTCGTCGACCCCGCGACCGTCGACAGCGCCACCGCCGAGGTCGTCGACGCCACCGGCCTCGTCGCCCTCCCTGGCCTCGTCGACCTGCACACGCACCTGCGGCAGCCCGGCGGCGAGCAGGCCGAGACCGTTGCGAGCGGCGTGCGCGCCGCCGCAGCCGGCGGCTACACGTGCGTGTTCGCGATGGCGAACACGAACCCGGTCGCCGACACCCCCGCGGTCGTCGAGCAGGTGCACCGCCTCGGCCTGCAGGCGGGCCTCGCGACCGTGCGGCCCATCGGCGCCGTCACCGTGGGCCTCGCGGGCGAGCGGCTCGCCGACATGACGATGCTGGCGCAGAGCGCCGCTCGGGTGACCGTCTTCAGCGACGACGGGAAGTGCGTCGCCGACGCAGAGCTCATGCGCCGCGCGCTCGAGCACGCGGCGTCGCTCGGCGGCGTCGTCGCCCAGCACGCGCAGGACCCGCACCTCACCCGTGGCTCGGTGATGCACGAGAGCCCGCTCGCCGCGGAGCTCGGCCTCACCGGCTGGCCGTCGGTCGCCGAGGCGTCGATCGTCGCGCGCGACGCGATGCTCGCCGAGGTCACCGGCGCGCGCCTGCACGTCTGCCACGTGTCGACGGTCGAGACCGTCGAGGTCGTGCGCGCCGCGAAGGCGCGCGGCATCGCGATCACCGCCGAGGTCACGCCGCACCACCTGCTGCTCACCGAGGAGCTCGTGCGCTCCTACGACGGCCGCTTCAAGGTCAACCCGCCGCTGCGCGCCGAGCGCGACGTGCTCGCGCTCCGGGAGGCGCTCGCCGACGGCACGATCGACATCGTCGCGACCGACCACGCACCGCACGCGCCGGAGGCGAAGCAGACGGCGTTCGCGGATGCCGCGTTCGGCATGGTGGGGCTCGAGACCGCGCTCGGCGTGGTGCAGCAGGCCATGGTCGAGACGGGCCTGCTCGACTGGGCCGGCGTCGCGCGCGTCATGTCGACGGCGCCCGCCGCGATCGGCAGCGAGCCCGGCTACGACGCGCCGCTCGAGGTCGGGTCGCCCGCGCACGTCGTGCTCGTCGACCCCGACGCCCGCAGCGTCATCGACGTCGACCGCCTGCACGGCCGCTCCACGAACTCGCCGTTCCTCGGCGTCGAGCTGCCCGGCCGCGTGCTGCACGTGTGGCACGGCGGCACGCGCACGGTCGCGGACGGCCGCGTGGGCGTCGCCACCGAGGGCGCGCACCGATGACCAAGGAGCTCTTCGCGCTGCTGTGCGCCGGGTTCGTGGCCCTGCTCGCCGCCCTCGCCGTGCTCGGCGTGCTCGCGCGCCGGCGCCGGCAGCGCGACATCGAGGCGCCGCAGCCGTGGATCCAGGCGGTCCCGACGCTCGTCGTCGAGGCGCTCTACGTCGCGACCACGCGCGCGGGCGACCCCTACGACCGCATCTTCGCCCACGGCCTCGGCTTCCGCGGCCGCACGCGGCTCGCCATCGACGCGGACGGCGTGCAGCTCGTCGCCGACCGCACCGAGGTGCGCATCCCGGCCGACCGCATCCGCGCGGTCGAGCGCGCCACCTGGACCATCGACCGCGTCGTCGAGCCGGGCGGGATCATCGTGATCGCGCACCGGCTCGGCGCCGACGTCGACACCTACCTCCGCATCATCGGGGACGACCGCGAGGCGTTCGACGCCCTCGCCGGCCTCGCCCCCATCCGCACGCAGACACCTGGGGAAGGAACCACCACATGAGCACCCCGACGCCCGCCGCCCTCGTCCTGGAGGACGGCACCATCTACCGCGGCACCGCCTACGGCGCAGAGGGCACCGCCCTCGGCGAGGCCGTCTTCGCGACCGGCATGACCGGTTACCAGGAGACCCTCACCGACCCCTCGTACGCGGGCCAGATCGTCGTGCAGACGTCGCCGCACATCGGCAACACCGGCGTGAACGCCGAGGACGCGGAGTCGCGCCGCGCCTGGCCCGCCGGCTACGTCGTGCGCGCCGCGAGCCGCGTGGTGTCGAGCTGGCGCTCCGAGGGCAGCCTCGGCGAGCAGCTCGAGCGCGACGGCATCGTCGGCATCGCCGGCGTCGACACGCGGGCGATCACCCGCCGCCTGCGCGACGCGGGCGCCATGCGCGCCGGCGTCTTCTCGGGCGCCGCGCTCGTCGACGACGACGCGATGGTCGCAGCGGTGCGCGAGAGCCCGCAGATGGCGGGACGCAGCCTCGCGGAGCTCGTCTCGACGGCGGAGGCCTACACGCTGCCCGCGGTCGGCGAGCCGCTCGGCACGCTCGCGGTGCTCGACCTCGGCGTGAAGGCGTCGACCCTGCGGTTCCTGCAGGAGGAGGGGTTCGACCTCGTCGTGCTGCCGCAGAGCGCGACCCTCGAGGAGGTGCTCGCGCACCGGCCCATCGCTGCGTTCTACTCGAACGGCCCCGGCGACCCGGCCGCGAGCGACCAGCAGGTCGCGCTGCTGCAGGGGCTGCTGCGCGAGGACCTGCCGTTCTTCGGCATCTGCTTCGGCAACCAGCTGCTCGGCCGCGCGCTCGGCTTCGGCACCTACAAGCTGCCGTTCGGGCACCGCGGCATCAATCAGCCCGTGCTCGACACCGCGACCGGCAGGGTCGAGATCACGAGCCAGAACCACGGCTTCGCGGTCGACGCGCCGCTGCACGAGGAGCTCTCGAGCCCGGCCGGCTTCGGGCGCGTCGAGGTGAGCCACTACTCGCTCAACGACCAGGTGGTCGAGGGCCTGCGCGCGCTCGACATCCCCGCGTTCAGCGTCCAGTACCACCCGGAGGCCGCAGCAGGCCCGAACGACGCCCGCCACCTCTTCGCGCGGTTCCGCGAGCTGGTCGTCGCGCACCGCGCCGGTGCCCAGCCGACCGGCGCCGACACCACCACCGACGCCGTCGTGGAGGCCGCGACCGGCCGCACGACCGACGCCACCGACTCGCAGAAGGACGCCTGAATGCCCAAGCGCGACGACATCCGCTCCGTCCTCGTCATCGGCTCCGGGCCGATCGTCATCGGCCAGGCCGCCGAGTTCGACTACTCCGGCACCCAGGCGTGCCGCGTGCTGCGCGAGGAGGGCGTGCGCGTCATCCTGGTGAACTCGAACCCGGCGACGATCATGACCGACCCCGACTTCGCCGACGCAACCTACATCGAGCCCATCACGCCCGAGGTGATCGAGACGATCATCATGAAGGAGCGCCCCGACGCGATCCTGCCGACGCTCGGCGGGCAGACGGCGCTCAACGCGGCGATCGCGCTGCACGAGCAGGGCATCCTCGAGCGCCACGGCGTCGAGCTCATCGGCGCGAAGGTCGACGCCATCCAGCGCGGCGAGGACCGGATGCTGTTCAAGCAGCTCGTGCTCGATGCCGGTGCCGACGTGGCCTCGAGCGTCATCGCGACGTCCGTCGACGACGCCCTCGCCTTCGCCGACGAGTTCGGCTACCCGGTCGTCGTGCGCCCGTCGTTCACGATGGGCGGCCTCGGCTCCGGCTTCGCGCACGACGAGAAGGAGCTCCGCCGGTTCGTGGGCGACGGCATCCACTCGTCGACGATCGGCGAGGTGCTGCTCGAGGAGTCGATCCTCGGGTGGAAGGAGTACGAGCTCGAGCTCATGCGCGACACGGCCGACAACACGGTCGTCGTCTGCTCGATCGAGAACGTCGACGCGGTCGGCGTGCACACCGGCGACTCCATCACCGTCGCGCCGGCGCTCACGCTCACCGACCGCGAGTACCAGCGGCTGCGCGACATCGGCATCGACATCATCCGGCGCGTGGGCGTCGACACGGGCGGCTGCAACATCCAGTTCGCCGTCGACCCCGCGACCGGCCGCATCATCGTCATCGAGATGAACCCGCGCGTCTCGCGCTCGTCGGCGCTCGCCTCGAAGGCCACCGGCTTCCCGATCGCCAAGATCGCGGCGAAGCTCGCGCTCGGCTACCGGCTCGACGAGATCCCCAACGACATCACGAAGGTGACGCCCGCGTCGTTCGAGCCCGCGCTCGACTACGTCGTGGTGAAGGTGCCGCGCTTCAACTTCGAGAAGTTCCCGGCGGCGGATGCGACGCTCACGACGACCATGAAGTCGGTCGGCGAAGCCATGGCCATGGGCCGCACCTACGCGCAGGCGCTGCAGAAGGCGCTCCGCTCGCTCGAGAAGCGCGGCTCCTCGTTCCACTGGGAGGGCGAGCCGGGCGACGCCGCGGCGCTCCTGGAGCTGGCGAGCGTGCCGACCGACGGCCGCATCGTGACGCTGCAGCAGGCGCTCCGCGCCGGTGCGACGATCGAGCAGGCGCACGCGGCGACGGGCATCGACCCGTGGTTCCTCGACCAGATGGTGCTCATCAACGAGGTCGCCGACGAGGTGCGCGCCGGGAACGACGTCGGCGAGCTCGACGAGCCGCTGCTGCGGCGCGCGAAGGAGCACGGCTTCTCGGACGCGCAGATCGCGCAGCTGCGCGGCACGACCGAGTCCGCCGTGCGCGAGGCGCGCTGGGCCGCCGACGTGCGGCCGGTCTTCAAGACCGTCGACACGTGCGCGGGGGAGTTCCCCGCCGTGACGCCGTACCACTACTCGAGCTACGACCTCGAGACCGAGGTCGTGCCGTCCGACCGCCGCAAGGTGATCATCCTCGGCTCCGGCCCGAACCGCATCGGGCAGGGCATCGAGTTCGACTACTCGTGCGTGCACGCGTCGTTCGCGCTCGCCGACGCCGGCTTCGAGACGATCATGGTCAACTGCAACCCCGAGACCGTCTCGACCGACTACGACACGAGCGACCGGCTCTACTTCGAGCCGCTCACGCTCGAGGACGTGCTCGAGATCGTGCACGCCGAGCGCGGCGCAGGCGAGCTCGTCGGCGTCATCGTGCAGCTCGGCGGGCAGACGCCGCTCGGGCTCGCGCGCGGCCTCGAGGCCGCGGGCGTGCCGATCCTCGGCACCACCCCGGATGCGATCGACGCGGCCGAGGAGCGCGGGCTGTTCCAGCGCATCCTCGACGACGCCGGCCTCGTCGCGCCGCGCAACGGCACGGCGACGACCGAGGACCAGGCGGTCGCGATCGCCGAGGGCATCGGCTACCCGGTGCTCGTCCGCCCGTCGTTCGTGCTCGGCGGCCGCGGCATGGAGATCATCTACGACACCGCGAGCCTGCACGGGTACTTCGACCGCATCGCCTCGCACGGGATCGTCGGCCCGGACCGGCCGCTGCTCGTCGACCACTTCCTCGACGACGCCGTGGAGATCGACGTCGACGCGATCTACGACGGCGAGGAGCTCTACGTCGGCGGCATCCTCGAGCACATCGAGGAGGCGGGCATCCACTCCGGCGACTCGTCGTGCACCCTGCCGCCCGTCGGCCTCGGCCGCGCGCAGCTGCTCGAGATCCGCGACGCCACCCTGCGCATCGCGCAGGGGCTCGACGTGCGCGGACCGATCAACGTGCAGTTCGCGTACGCCGCTGGCGTGCTCCACGTCATCGAGGCGAACCCGCGCGCGAGCCGCACGGTGCCGTTCGTGGCGAAGGCGCTCGGCACCCCGATCGCGAAGGCGAACGCCCGCGTGCTCGCCGGTGCCACGATCGCCGAGCTGCGCGCCGAAGGCATGCTGCCCGAGCAGGACGGCACGATCCTGCCGATCGATGCGCCGGTCGCCGTCAAGGAGGCCGTGCTGCCGTTCCGGCGCTTCCGCACGGCCGAGGGCCACGTCGTCGACTCGCTGCTCGGGCCGGAGATGCGCTCGACCGGCGAGGTGATGGGCATCGACCGCGACTTCCCGACCGCGTTCGCGAAGAGCCAGTCCGCCGCCTACGGCGGGCTCCCGACCTCGGGCACCGTCTTCGTCTCGCTGTCCGACCGCGACAAGCGGCAGGCCGTGCTCCCGGTGCACCGCCTCCAGCAGCTCGGCTTCCGCATCGTCGCGACGATCGGCACCGCCGAGGTGCTCGCGCGCAACGGCATCCGCGTCGAGACGGTCCGCAAGCACTCGGAGGCCGGCGACGAGCCCTCGATCGTCGACCTCATCGATGCCGGCGAGATCGACATCATCATCAACACCCCGACCGGCGGCATCGCCCGCGCCGACGGCTACGAGATCCGCGCGGCGACGGTGGCTGCCGACAAGGCGCTCTTCACGACCGTCTCGCAGCTCGGCGCCGCGGTCGCGGCGATCGAGGCGTCGCGCGAGCCCTACGAGGTGACGAGCCTGCAGGAGTACCACGCGCGGCGGGCCGGATGACGTTCCTCGCGCGCCTGACGGCGTCCGTCGCCGCGCACGGTCCGCTGTGCGTCGGCATCGACCCGCACCCCGCCCTCCTCGACGCGTGGGGCGGGGGAGCGCCGGTCGCGCAGGCCGAGCGCCTCGGCCGCGCGGTCGTCGCCGCTGCCGCGGGCCGGGCGGGCGTCGTCAAGCCGCAGGTCGCGCTCTTCGAGGCGCTCGGGTCGCCCGGCATCGCGGCGCTCGAGCGCGTGCTCGCCGACGCCCGGGACGCGGGGCTCGTGGTGATCGCCGACGCGAAGCGCGGCGACATCGGGTCGACGAACCTCGGCTACGCCGCAGCCTGGCTCGCGCCCGGGTCGCCGCTCGAGGCCGACGCGCTCACGGTGAGCCCGTACCTCGGCGTCGGCGCGCTCGACGGCCTCTTCGACGCCGCGGAGCGCGCGGACAAGGCGCTCATCGTGCTCGCCGCGACCTCGAACCCGGAGGCGGCCGCGGTCCAGCTCGCTCGCCTGCCGGACGGCCGCACGATCGCGGCGGCCGTCGCCGACGCGGTCGCCGAGCGCAGTGCCACCACCGGCGCGGGCCACGGCCTGGTGATCGGGGCGACCGTCGACCGCGCCGCGTTCGGGCTGGGTGCGATGGGTGCGTCGACCCCGGTGCTCGCGCCCGGGTTCGGCGCGCAGGGTGCCCGGCTCGAGGACCTCCGCGCGCTGTTCCCCGACGACGCGCTCGTGATCGCGAGCGCCTCCCGCAGCATCCTGCAGGCGGGCCCGGACGGGATCGCCGCCGCGATCGACGCGGCCGCCGCAGCCCTCCCGCGATGACCACGGGCGCCGCGCTGCCGGATCCGGCCGCCGCGGGCCGCGCCGCCATCGAGGCGCGCCGGGCCCGTGCGGCCGTGAAGCGCGCGCTCCGCGCCGGCCAGCGCGGCCCGCGCGACGTCGCCGAGCGCGCCTGGCAGGAGCCGGGCAGCCCCGAGGCGCTGCTGCGCTTCTCGGAGTACGCGTCGAGCCTGCGCGGCTTCGGCCCCGCCCGCGTCGAGCGGCTCATGGCGGGCCTCGGCATCGCGACGGGCAAGCGGCTCGGCGCGCTGGGCAATTTGCAGCGCGAGCGGGTTCGCGGTTGGCTTGACGACGTGGATCCCTCGCGTCGCCCCCGTCTCATCGTGCTCGCCGGGCCGACGGCCGTCGGCAAGGGCACGGTCGCCCAGTACGTGCGCGAGCACTTCCCGCAGATCCGCCAGTCGGTGAGCGCCACGACGCGCGCCGCCCGCCCGGGCGAGATCGACGGCGTGCACTACGCGTTCGTGTCCGACGCCGACTTCGACCGCATGATCGAGGAGCGCGAGTTCCTCGAGTGGGCGACGGTGCACAACCAGTCGCGCTACGGCACCCCGCGGTCGAGCGTGCAGGCCGCGCTCGACGAGGGCAGCTCGGTGCTGCTCGAGATCGACCTGCAGGGCGCGAGGCAGGTGCGCGAGTCGTTCCCGGATGCCGTGCTGCTGTTCCTCGCGCCGCCGTCGTGGGACGAGCTCGTGCGCAGGCTCGTCGGCCGCGGCACCGAGACGGCGTCCGAGCGCGAGCGCCGGCTCGAGACCGCCAAGGTCGAGCTCGCGAGCCAGCCGGAGTTCGACGCCACCATCGTGAACGCCGACGTCGCGGAGGCGGCGCACCAGGTCGTGGAGCGCATCCTCGCTGCCGAGGCCGACGAGGGCGCAGCGCGCACCCGCTCCGGCCACTGAGGCCGCCGCGCGGCGGCGGTGACCCCCCGCCTCGCGCGCGCGAGTCGCCCTTGACTTCGCCCGTCACCTGTGGACAATTGGGGTACAAGCAGTGCTCTCCAGACCTCGGAGCACGCGTCGCCGGCGGATGCCGGCTCGATGCGGAAGAGGCTGCCATGGAGAGCTCCACCGCCAACGTCGTGCTCGGCGAGGGCTGACCCGTGGAGTACGCGATCGACATCCGCGTCCTTGCGATCGTGCTCTCGGGCGTGCTGCTGCTGCAGATGCTCGCGCTGGCGTGCTGGCTCGTCGCCAGGCGGTTCAGCAGGGCGTTCGCGACCGCGCGACGCGCGCGCGAGGCGCGCGAGCCGGAGGCTGCTCCGGTGCAGGCCGGGACCATGCTCTGACGCGCATCCGGCCCCTCCCGCCGGAAGCCTCCGGCACGCGGTAGGATGGACTCTTGCGCCCACCGGCGCACGAGCTTCGCGGGCGCGAACCCGCACCCGCCAAGAGTCTGCAGGAGGCACCCATGGCCAAGGGCATCATCAACCCGCCGATCGACGAGCTGCTCGACAAGGTCGACTCGAAGTACCAGCTGGTCATCTTCGCGTCCAAGCGCGCGCGCCAGATCAACGACTACTACACCGACATCCACGAGGGCTCGATGTTCGACAACGTCGGCCCGCTCGTCGACGCGACGATCGAGGACAAGCCGCTCTCGGTCGCGCTCCACGAGATCCACGCCGACAAGCTGAGCCTCACCCACGACGAGGTCACCGAGGCCTGATGCGCGTCGTCGTCGGGATCTCCGGCGGTATCGCCGCATACAAGGCAGCGCTCGCCATCCGCGAGCTCGTGCAGGCGGGGCACGACGTGCACGTCGTGCCGACCGCGTCGGCCCTGCGCTTCATCGGGCGTCCCACGCTCGAGGCGCTGAGCCGGAATCCCGTCTCCGACGAGGTCTTCGACGACGTCGCGGCCGTGCGCCACGTGGCGCTCGGGCAGGCCGCCGACCTCATCGTGGTGCTGCCGGCGACCGCGAACACGCTCGCGAAGCTCGCGACCGGTCTCGCCGACGACCTGCTCGGCACCACCGTGCTCGCCTCCCGCGCGCCGCTCGTGCTCGCCCCCGCGATGCACACCGAGATGTGGGAGCAGCCCGCCACGCAGGCGAACGTGCGCACCCTCACCGAGCGCGGCGTCACCATCGTCGGCCCGGTCGCCGGCGAGCTGACCGGCGGCGACACCGGCCTCGGCCGCATGGCGGAGCCCTCCGAGGTCGTCGCGGCCGCGCTCGCGCGCGTCGCAGGCTCCGGCGCCCTCGCTGGCCGCTCGCTCGTCGTCTCAGCCGGCGGCACCCGCGAGCCGATCGACCCCGTGCGCTTCCTCGGCAACCGCTCGAGCGGCGCCATGGGCGTCGCGATCGCCGAGGCCGCGCGCGATGCGGGCGCCACGGTCACGCTCGTCGGCGCCAACCTCGACGTTCCGGCGCCCCGCGGCGTCGAGACCGTCGTCGTCGAGACGACCGCGCAGCTGCGTGAGCGGATGCTCGAGCGCGCCGACGCCGACATCGTCGTGATGGCGGCCGCGGTCGCCGACTACCGCGTCGACGACGTCTCCGACGCGAAGCGCACGAAGGAGTCGTGGGGCGAGCGCCCGACGCTGACCCTCGCGCTCAACCCCGACATCCTCGCCGAGCTCGCGCACCGCGAGCGCTCGAGCCTCGTCGTCGGCTTCGCCGCCGAGACCGAGGCCGACGACGACGCGCTCGTGCAGCGCGGCCGCGACAAGCTCGCCCGCAAGGGCGCCGACCTGCTGGTCGTCAACCGCGTCGGCCACGCCGAGGGGTTCGGCCGCGTCGACACGCGCGTGCGCGTGCTCGACGGCTCCGGCGTCGTCGCCGACGCGAGCGGCAGCAAGGCGTCAGTGGCCCGCGCGATCATCGACGCGGTCGCCGAGCGCATCGCCGCGCGACCCGCGTCCGGCATCCCCGCCCCCGCATCCCCATCCGAGGAGCATCAGTGAGCCTGCGGCTATTCACGTCCGAGTCCGTCACAGAGGGCCACCCCGACAAGATCTCCGACCAGATCTCCGACGCGGTGCTCGACGCCATGCTGACGCAGGACTCCGAGGCGCGCGTCGCCGTCGAGACGCTCGTCACCACGGGCCTCGTGCACGTCGCCGGCGAGGTGCGCACGACCGGCTACGTCGACATCGCGTCGGTCGCGCGCAAGGTCATCGTCGACATCGGGTACGACTCGAGCGAGGTGTCGTTCGACGGCAACTCGTGCGGCGTCACCGTCTCGATCGGCGAGCAGTCGCCCGAGATCGCCACCGGCGTCGACACCGCGGTGGAGGCGCGCGACGGCTCCGTCGACCCGCTCGACCGCGACGGCGCCGGCGACCAGGGCATCATGTTCGGCTTCGCGACCGACGAGACGCCCACGTACATGCCCGCGACCGCGTGGGCCGCGCACCGGCTCGCCGAGCGGCTCGCCGCCGTGCGCCGCAGCGGCGAGATCCCGTGGCTCCGCCCCGACGGCAAGACGCAGGTCACGATCGGCTACGACGGCTTCCGCCCCGAGAGCGTCGACACGGTGCTCGTCTCGACGCAGCACGCGCCCGGCGTCACCGACGCCGACATCCGCGCGGCCGTCATCGAGCACGTCATCGATCCCGTCGTCGCCCGGCTCGGCCTCGACGCGAGCGGCATGCGCGCGATCGTCAACCCCTCGGGCTCGTTCCTCACCGGCGGCCCGAAGGGCGACGCCGGCCTCACCGGCCGCAAGATCATCGTCGACACGTACGGCGGCGCCGCCCGCCACGGCGGCGGCGCGTTCAGCGGCAAGGACCCGTCGAAGGTCGACCGCTCGGCCGCGTACGCGCTCCGCTGGGTGGCGAAGAACGCTGTCGCCGCGGGCCTCGCGTCGCGCCTCGAGGTGCAGGCCGCGTACGCGATCGGCATGGCGCAGCCCGTGGGCCTCTACGTCGAGACGTTCGGCACCGGCACCGTCGACGACGCGACGATCCAGGCCGCGATCCAGGAGGTCTTCGACCTGCGCCCCGGCGCGATCGTGCGCGACCTCGACCTCCGCAAGCCCAAGTACCGCCAGACCGCTGCCTACGGCCACTTCGGCCGCGAGCTGCCCGACTTCACCTGGGAGCGGCTCGACCGCGTCGACGACCTGCGCGCCGCCGCGGGGCTCTGACCCCCTTGCCCGCGGCGCCGGTGGGCGAGCGGTTCGCCCGAGTCGTCGTCGACTCGCGCCTGCCGCAGCTCGACCGGCTGTTCGAGTACCGCGTGCCGCCCGGGCTCGAGGGCGTCGAGCCCGGCGTGCGCGTGCGCGTGCCGCTGCGCGGCGACCGGATGACCGCGGGCTACGTCGTCGAGGTGGCGGATGCGCGCGCCTGGGAGGGCGAGGTCGCCGACATCGAGAAGCTCGTCTCCCCGGTGCCGGTGCTGCGGCCCGAGGTGTGGGCGCTCGCGCGCGCGGTCGCGGATCGTGCCGCGGGCGGTGCGGCCGACGTGCTGCGCGTCGCGATCCCCGGCCGGCAGGCCCGGATCGAGAAGGCCTGGATCGAGTCGCGCGCGGGCGACGTCGCGCCGCCGCCCCCGCTTCCCGAGGTGCCGGAGGCAGCCGCGGTGCTGCCCGGCCTCGTCGAGGCGCGCCGCCGCGTCGCCCTCGAGTGCGCGGGCGGCGTCGCCGCGGTCGAGACGGCAGAGGGCACCGCGTGGATCGGGCGCTGGGCGATCGCGCTCGCCGCGCTCGCGCGGCAGGCGCTCGAGCGCGGCGAGCAGGCGATCCTCGTGGTGCCCGACCACCGCGAGCAGCGCCAGCTGCGGCTCGCGCTCGAGGCCGCGGTCGGCGTCGAGCGCGTCGTCGAGCTCGACGCCCGGCAGAAGAACCCGGAGCGCTACCGCGGCTTCCTGCGGTGCATCGACGACGAGCCGGTCGCGATCATCGGTCCGCGATCGGCCGTCTACGCACCGGCCGCGCGCCTCGGCCTGCTCGCCGTCTGGGAGGACGGCGACCCGCTGCTCGCCGAGCCGCTCTCGCCCTGGGTGCATGCGCGCGACGCCGCGCTCGTGCGGCAGGGGCAGTCGGGCTGCGCGCTCGTCATCGCCGGGCATGCGCGCTCGACCGACGCGGAGCGGCTCGTCGAGCTCGGCCACCTCGAGCACGAGCGGTTGGGTGCGCAGCGCGTGCGCGTGCTGCCGGCGGCCCTCGCCGACGACGGCAGGCGCGTGCCGGCCTCGGCCTTCGCCGCGGCGCGTGATGCGCTGGCGTCGAAGCCGGTGCTCGTGCAGGTCGGCCGCCCGGGCCACGCGCCGGGCCTGCGCTGCGCGGACTGCGGCGCCCGAGGCCGCTGCACCGCCTGCGGTGGGCCGCTCGGCCAGCGCACCCGCGGCGCCGCGCCTGCATGCCGGCTCTGCGGTCGGCTCGCCGCGGGCTGGCGATGCCCCTCGTGCGACGGCCAGCGGCTCGTGCCCGTCGGACGCGGCTCCAGCCGCATCGCGGAGGAGCTCGGGCGCGCGTTCCCCGGCGTGCCGGTGGTCGTCGCCGACGGCGAGCACGAGCGGCTCACGGTCGACGCGCGTCCGCGCATCGTCGTCGCGACGCGCGGGGCCGAGCCGGTCGCCGACGGCGGCTACGGCGCCGTCGTGCTGCTCGACGGCGACGCGCTCCTCGCCCACGAGGGCCTCCGGGTCGCGGAGGAGGCCGTGCGGCAGTGGGCCGCGGCGCGCGCGCTCGCCGCGGAGGGCGCCACGGTCGTGCTCGCGGGGGTCGTCGGGCCGGCGGCCGCGGCGCTCACGGGCGACACGACGGTGCCCTTCGCGAAGGCCGAGCTCGCCGAGCGGCGGCAGCTGCGCTTCCCGCCCGCGGTGCGCACCGCATCCGTCGTCGGCACGCCCGACGCGGTCGCCGAGGCCCTGGAGGCCCTCGAGGGGAGCGAGCACCTCGATGTGCTCGGGCCCGTCGCGGTCGCGAGCGACGACCGCGCACGGCCCGGCGACGAGGTGCAGCGCGCGATCGTGCGCTTCGCGTACGGCGACGGCCCGCGCGTCGCCGGCATCGTGCGCGCCCGCGTGCTCACCGCGGCGTCGCGGCCTCGGCGACCGGGCGCGCCCGCGAGGCTCCGCATCCGGTTGGATGATCCTGAGCCCTTCGACGGGCTCTGAGCCCCCAGCACCTCCGAGAGGAACCATGCGCATCGTCTTCGCCGGCAGCCCCGCCGCCGCCGTCCCGAGCCTCGAGGCGCTCGCGCGCGCCCACGAGGTGGTCGCCGTCGTCACGAGGGCGGCGTCACCGCAGGGGCGCAGGCGCATCCTCACGCCGACGCCCGTCGCGGACGCCGCGGCGGCGCTCGGCATCCCCGTGCTGGAGGCGAACCGGCTCGACGCCGACGCGACGGCGGCGATCACGGCGCTCGAGCCGGAGCTCGCCGTCGTGGTCGCCTACGGGGGCCTCGTGCGCGAGCCGCTGCTCTCGGCACCGCCGCACGGCTGGATCAACCTGCACTTCTCGCTGCTGCCCGACTACCGCGGCGCCGCGCCCGTGCAGCGCGCGCTCATCGACGGCCGGGGCACCACCGGCGTGAGCGTCTTCCGGCTCGTCGCCGAGCTCGACGCCGGCCCCGTCGTGCGGATGCGCGAGGCGGCGATCCCGGAGGGTGCGACCGCCGGCGCGCTGCTCGAGCAGCTCGCAGCGCTCGGCGCCGACGAGCTCGTCGCCGCCGTCGACGCGATCGCCGACGGCACCGCGACGTTCGAGCCGCAGACCGGTGCGCCGACCTTCGCGCCGAAGCTGGGGCTCGCCGACGGGTCGCTCGACCTCACCGCGACCGCACCCGCGGTGCTCGCGCGCTGGCGGGGCGTGACGCCCGAGCCTGGCGCGCACGCGACGGTGCTCGACGAGCGCGGCGAGGGCGAGCGCGTGAAGCTGCTCGCGCTCGCCCGATCGGGCGCCGAGCCGATCGCGCCGGGGCACGCGCTGCTCGCGGGCCGCACGGCGGTCGTCGGCACCGGCAGCGCGCCGCTCGAGCTCATCGAGGTGCAGCCGGCCGGCAAGCGGCCCATGTCGGGCGCCGACTGGCTGCGCGGCCGCGGCGGCAGCGCCACCTTCGAGCCCGGAGCGGCGGCATGAGCGGCGCGAGCGCACGCGAGGTCGCGCGCGACGTGGTGCTCGCCGTCGCCCGCGACGACGCCTACGCCAACCTGCTGCTGCCCGCGCGCATCCGGGAGGCCGGGCTGACCCCCGCCGACGCCGGCTTCGCGACCGAGCTCACCTACGGCACGCTGCGCTGGCAGGGGCAGCACGATGCGCTGATCGCCGATGCGGCCGGCCGGTCGCTCGATGCGATCGACCCGACCACGCTCGCGACCCTCCGCATCGGCTCGCACCAGCTGAGCCGCATGCGCACGCCCGTGCACGCGGCCGTGCACGAGACGGTCGCGCTGCTGGGCTCCCACCGGGGCAGGGCCGGCTTCGCGAACGCGGTGCTGCGCCGCCTCTCGGAGGTGCCGGCCGAGGAGCGGCTCGCGCGCCTCACCGCGGACGCCTCGGACGACGACCGGCTCGCGCTCGAGACCGCCCACCCGGCATGGGTGCTGCGGGCGCTGCGGCGCACGCTCGACCGCGAGGGGGCGGGCGACGAGCTGGGCGCGCTGCTCGCGGCCGACAACGACCCGCCGGCCGTGCAGCTCGTCGCGCTGCCGGGCATCGCCGACCCGGATGCCGTCGACGGCGCCGAGACGGCGAGCCCGATCGGCCGCGTCGCGCCGCCAGGGGATCCGGCGCGGCTGCCGCAGGTCGCCGACGGCAGCTGGCGCGTGCAGGATGCGGGCTCGCAGCTCGCGGCGCTCGCGCTGACCCGCGCGCGGCCGGTGCAGGCGGGGGAGCGGTGGCTCGACCTCTGCGCGGGGCCCGGCGGCAAGGCGGCGCTCATGGCGGCGGAGGCCGCGGCGGCCGGCGCGACCCTCGAGGCGAACGAGCTGCTGCCGCACCGCGCGCGACTCGTGCGCGAGGCGGTGCGCGGCATCCATCCCCGTCCCGACGTCGTGACCGGCGACGGCCGGCGCTACGGCCGCGGCGAGACGGCGGGCGCGTTCGACCGCGTGCTGCTCGACGCGCCCTGCACGGGGCTCGGCGCGCTGCGCCGCCGCCCGGAGGCGCGCTGGCGCAAGCAGCCCACCGATGTGCCCGAGCTCGCGGCGCTGCAGGTCGAGCTGCTCGAGGCCGCGGCGCGCGCCGTCGCGCCGGGCGGCCTCGTCGCCTACGTCACGTGCTCGCCGCACCTCGCCGAGACCCGCGCGGTCGTCGATCGCGCGGCGTCGCTCGGCCTCGTGCCCGTCGACACCCGTGCCGTCGTGCGCGCGCTGTCGCCCGGCATCGAGCTGGGCGAGACGGGCGACGCGGTGCAGCTGTGGCCGCACCGCAACGGAACCGACGCGATGTTCGTGCAGCTGCTGACGAGGGCGTAGGTTCCGCGGCGCTCGAGGTCCTGCTGCCGGGGGTCGAAAGACGCAGGGATGAGCGAGCGCGCCCAGCGATTCGCCCCACTGGAGCGCGAGCGCCCAGAAGTCGCACCGATCTGCGGGTGCGCAAGGCTCGGACCCGCAGATCGGTACCAGTTTTCGGATGCGCCCGCCACGCGAGCGCGCTCGGGGCGAGCTCGCGTGGAGCGGACCGAAATGGGTACCGATGTGCCGCTCGAACCGGGCCCGAGGCGGCACATCGGTACCCCTTTCCACCGAACCGCCGCGGGGCGACCCAGAGATTGCACCGATCTGCGGTTCCGCCCCCTCCAGAGCAACACATCCGTGCAATCCGTCGACGAACCGCCTGCGAGACGAACACAGAGCGCCCGACCGGCCGCCCCGCTCCCGTCCCGGCCTTCCCAACCCGAGCGAAGCGCAACGACCACCGCAGCCACCGACCGAAGCGCAACGACCACCGCAGCTCCCGACCACCCGAGAACGCCCACCAGAGCCCCCCAC
>Ga0213836_100888_pt1 | contig 20982 bp, 21 predicted proteins | sample SWPATP03_FD_160578 | JGI IMG/M metagenome (GOLD analysis project Ga0213836, IMG submission 160578) | Coastal seawater microbial communities from Marineland, Florida, United States - SWPA TP0 #3 | ecosystem: Environmental > Aquatic > Marine > Coastal | place: USA: Florida | collected 2016-08-05
CCAGGGTGCGGCGGTAGCCTTCGGCGTTGAGCACGGCGGCCGTGGCGATGCCGACGGTCGTCTTGCCGCAGCCCATCTCGCCGTTGACGATCGCGGCGCGTTCGCCACGATCGACCAGCAGCTCGGTGACGGCATGGACGACTTCGGCCTGGGCGGGAAACAACTTCCGCTTCAGGCCGGCCAGGATGGTCTGGCGATGCACCCGTGCCTGCCCGGCGTAGACAGGCGGGTTGGCGCGATTGAGAGAGTCGAGCAGCTCATCGCCGAACTCCGATACGAAGTCCTGCAAGCTGATCGTGAGTGGAGAAGCCGCCGCTTCCAGCAGGTCGCCCTGCACGGCGGTATCGGGAACAGTTTCAAGATCGAGGGACATGGTGATGCTCCAAGAAAAATGGGGCATGCACCTCCCCCTTGGGGCGGTGACATGCCCCAGAGTTGGGAAGAAACGCGACGGTCGAACGTCGCGGGAAAAGCGGATCAATACTCTTCAGGCAACAGCAGCGTGGTCACGCTGCGATCCCATTCGGTGATGATCCAGATCTTCAGGTCGGAAGTGACTTGGTAGGACGAGAACAATCGATCCTCGCCGGACTTCAAAGCGGCATCGTTCTGCCGCCTGTCGTCGTCGCAGAGATCGCCCCAATCGCCATCGAGATGGCGCTGGAGATAGGGTCCGGGGTTGAACACACCCCGTTGAACAAGGTCATTCACGTCTGCGGTCATGAGCAATTTTCCGGCCCGAAAGCGTGGTTGAGACAGAACTGCGAGTGCCATGGTGATTACCTCTCAAAAATAAGGGGCCACGGCACCCCACAGGGGCGACATGACCCCGGTGGGTGGATGAAAACGACGGCGAACCGTCAAGGAACAACGATCAGCGAATGGTCAGTACCTGGCCCCATGTGGGAGAGCCAAGGGTCATGTCCCACGCCCTGATGACAGGCACGAACCTGTCGGTGAGGATGCGCGTCTCGGCCACGGAGCCATCGTCACGCTCGGTGTATTCCGTCTGGTGAGACTTCTCCTTGTGGGTATCACCTTTGACGACGAGCGTGCGGCCGTTCTTCGATTGCACGACGCCTGAAACCGCGCCTGCGGCCAAAGCCAGGGCGAGATGCCAGTGCGACAAGGCGCGCGCCGGGGGCCGTGGCAATTGCTGCGCGGCGCCCAGGTGCGTGTCGATTGACGGCCACAGCCCTTGCAGGCGCTGTACCTCGTCGGCGAATTGCTCGGGTTCGAGCGTGACGCGATAGAAGTGCTCCGGTTCGACGGGAGACGCCGGAACCGTGTAAGGCTGGAACGGCCATTCGCAGGGCAATTCCTCGGCTTCGATGTCGCCTTGCCCGACTTGCAGCAAAAGGCTGCGCGCCGTCTTGGCGTCCTCCGGCACCTGCTCGCGCTGACGCACGCGCCGGCCGAAGATCACCACCTGCTTGAACTGCACGTCCACCGCACGGTAGATGCGCAGATCGGCGAAGTGGCGGGTCAGCCAGCCGACGAACTCGGCATCGAGTACATAGGCCGGGATGATGAGCACCAGCACACCGTCGTATTGCAACAGCGGCAGACTGCGCTGATAGAACAGCTTCTCCAACCGTGCGCGCCCCTGACCCTGGTAGCCGATGTTGCCATCGACGCCCCGCGTCAGATCGCCATAAGGCGGATTGAGCCACAGCAGTCCGAAGGACTGGCGGGAAATCAGCGAGTCCATCAGGTCGCCATGCAGACAACGATCGACGAGTCTGCGCGCATGGGTGGCGCGCTCCGCGTCGTACTCGACGGCAAATGCCTTCACCTGTTCGCGCCCGAGGGCATGAGCGGCTTCGGCGATCGCGACGCCTTCGCCGGCGCAGGGATCGAGGATGCACATGGGGCCAGAGGACGGCGCCAGTGCGGTCAGGGCTCTTTCCAACGTGGGTTCGTCTGTCGGGAAGTAGCCGTTCTTGATGAAGTTGCGCGCAAGGCGCGGAAACATGAGAGCCATGGGAATCTCCTGTGAAGAAGTGGGATGAAAGCGGGGCACGCGCGACGCACATGCCCGTGTGGTGAGCGTCAGGCCACCCGCCGCAGCGGTTTGCCCGAGGCCAGCTCGACCTGCGAAACACCAAGGGTGCCGTTGCGGATCAGTTCGCCCAGCGCCGTGGTCAGCGCCGGAACGTCCAGGGCCAGCCGATGGCCTTCCAGCGGCCCGAGGGCGAACGGAAGGCGCGTCAGCATGTCCCGTGATTGCAGCAGCTCCAGCACGGCATCGCGCCAGTGATCGAGCAGCGGCAGGGGGCAGGTCTCCCGCACCAGCGCCCATAGGCGTTCGGTGTGGTCGGTCACTGTCCTGGGCAGTAGCGCCAATGCGCTGGCGTTGGCCTTGTCGGGCTTCACGCAGCGCTTGTCGAACAGCCACAGATGAGACATGGGACCGAACAGCGTGCGCCGGAAGGCGCGCGTGGTGCGCTTCTCCAGGTTGTCGGGATTGCCGACGAAGACCGGAATCGACGCCTGATCGGTGACGAGATGGAACTGGTCCAGCCCTTGCTCGGATCGACCGAGGGTGAGGCGGGCCAGGAACTCCTGGACGGCGGTATCGCGCGCCCAGACGGACAGGAAGACCAGGTTGCCGTGCTCGTCGCCGATGCAGCCGTCGGCCATGAGGTCGGGGCATTCGTCGATGCGATAGAGCACACTGGATGATGTGGATGCAGGCATGGTGATGTCCTCGAAGAAAACAGAGGCAGCACCACCCGCGAGGGCAATCACTGCCCCAAGGGGATGGAAGGGAACGCCCGTGAGCGTCTTGGCAAAGAGAACGACCAGTGCGTCGCAACGCACCGTAGCCTTGAAGGTCTCGGCTACCTGGGCATGTTGTCGGCAACGCCGACGGACATAGGGTTAGCCTGCTTCAAGAGGCCGATGAGCGGGAGCGAAAAACCGTTTTGTTACTACCCCCGTTTAGCCCGAGGCTCCTACGATGAAGAGGCGCCCGTCGGCAAATCCTGACTCCATGCTTTCAGCACTTGCCGACCTTGAGCGGACGACAACCGCTTATGGATCGGTTGTTCTGACCATTGCAGCTACGCCGGGAAGGCGGACATGATCTGCTCCCATACGATGCGAAGGTCAGTCCAGTCGGCTGGCATGATTGAATTGCGGTCTGCGATACAGCGATCAGCCTTTGCTCTCCATCTTTCGGTCACTCCAGGTTTGCCGATAACTTCTCCTTGATACGCACGCATGGCTTGAGAATAGCCGGCCCATTGGACCGGGAGCAGGTTGCCATCTACCGAAAGGACGTCGTGACCAAGGTACAGTTCGATGCTGGCCGCTTTGCCATTAACATCCAAGGACACGTCGCCTGACGGGCCAAGAGTAGGGTACTCGCGTAGCCAGTCCCGCTCTGGGTAGTGAATAACGGCGATGTTCTCGGGAATCGGCACATCTCTCAAAGCTCGTCGCGCCTCATGTGCGGCTGTGTCGTTGTCCAGGACTGCGATGACTCTGTTGGCGACACCCGCTGCGGCAAAAGCCTTTACCACTGAGATGAGCTGTGTTGCTCCGCCGGCTGCCTTACTGCCGTGGAAATCGAAGAATGTGTAGTACCCGACCAAGTGAGGGAAAAGGACAGTGAGCGACTTGCTCAGAATCTCCGCATCGCTTGAACCCTCGGTGAGGACGATCAGGGGAGTGTTCTGCGGGTATCGCTCGATCAGCAATCGCACGGCATCGTCTCGAATACGGTCCTCTTCGTGGACCCATCCCGCAGACACCAGATCAGCTACATCTTGCCGGAAGAGCATTTCAGGTGTGGCTACGGAGAGTGCCATCCTGATAAAGCTCCTTATGTCCCGGCACAGAAAGCCGAAGTGAAGCCACTCATCGTGCTGATCTGCGAGGATGTACGATGCTGTCGCATCTAGGTCCGCTCGCTGTTTCTCTGTGAGGGTATACCATTGAAGTTTGTGCTCGAAGACGCGCTGAAAGACTACGACGTACTGGTCGAATGTTAGTTGCTCGTACTTCTCAATCTCCTTGGCATAGAAGTTGTCCGTCATGTCACTCGCGCCGCCATCTTCCTCTACGGCATCGCGAAGTCCTTCAAGTTCCTGGAGGCGAATCTCCTCGTACTCACGCCTACAGCGCTCTAGTGTGAATCCCATAACATCCAAGCGTTGAATAGCCTTGTCCACGGTCGTCACGTATTCGACTTCCCGCTCGAAATCGTCATCCTGTGTCGGGCCTTCAACCACTTCTCCGTCGCTGGAGCGGCGCCATAGACAGCGCCGGTCAGATTCAGCGAAGACCGTCATGACCTCTGGAATGACCGCGCTCTTGGAGCTAGCGAGATCAAAACTGTCCAGGTATAGCGTTGTATAAGTACCCATACGCGGTTCTCCGTTTCAGATGATCCCAATCGTCTAACTGTTCATCTGCGGGCGTACAACGGCCGCCCTGGCTTTTGGGCATCCGCATTCAAAAATGACGGCGTCGCATAGATGTGACGGACAGCATCAGATCGTTTTGAGACTATCACCCTCGCAGGTTAGTAAAAAACAAAAAAAGCGGGCCACGCCCATGAAGGGCATGGTCCGCTTGAAAGTCAGGCTTTCAACTGACGCAGACCTTCCGCCAGCAGCCACAGCGCCCGGTTCAGCCGGACGTTCTGGTCGATGCCTTGAACGGGCCGCGTGCGTTGCTGGCGCCCGTTCGCGGTACGGCCGGTCAGGCCGCCTTTGACGAGGTTCTCCTGCACTCGGTTGAAGGTGGACCACAGGTCCAAACGGTTGTCGTCGAAACGACGTGGCCGCAGAACCTGACTCTCCGTGATCGGCAAGGTCTTGCCGGGATCGTCGTATTTGAGGGCCAACGCCGATCTGGCGAAGACTTCGGACTCACCCTCTTCGAGTGTGATGGCACGCATGGCGTCGCGCGAGTGTTGCACTTGCTCGAAACCCTGCAAGACCTCATAGGCGCCTTCGATGACGTGATCGGTGACGTTGCCCTTGTGAGGAACACGAACGTCGGCGAAGGTGTCGCCGCACACCAGGCCGTTCTGGCAGACGAAGCGGAACATGCCCGCCAGCATCTGATAGCTGCTGGTGCCGTCGTGCGAGTTGAGCAGGATGATCTCGTTCGCCTCGGTGCCGTTGATCTGGCTCTCGTGGCGAAGCCGCAGCATGTGCTTGGTGTAGTCACGGCGATCTTCGTGGCGCACACGTGTCTGGCACACCATGAACGGTTGGAACCCCTCCTTGCGCAGCTCCGTCAACACGGCTGCGGTCGGGATGTAGCTGTAGCGCTGGGAACGGCTTTCGTGCGGGGTCTCCGCGAAGATGGATGGAGCGACGGTGCGGATCTGATCATCAGACAACGGGTGATCCGAACGCAGCACCGGAGAACGATAAGAAAAGCGGGATGCGAGTTTCATGACTATCTCCTTTTGAGGATTGGAGCAATCGGCATCGAGAGGCCAAAAGCCGGATGCGTGCGATTGCATGGGACAAAGAAAGGCCCTGCGGGGCAGGGCCTGGGTGGGTCAGGTAAAGAGGAATGCAGCCCCGTGAAGCACGGGCCTGCGGTTCAGTCCGGCTCGAATTGCCGGCTGTAGGGGTTGAAGCGAAGCGCCTCGTTCCCCTTGAGGATCGGTGTGAAACCGTCCAGGTAGAGGTTGGCGAGGTACTGGTCGCGGTAGGTCAACGCTTGCCGTGCCTGTTCTTCGGTGAGACCGTCGCTGATGAAGTGATCGAGCAGTTCCTCGTCGGAAGAAACTTCGTTGTTGGACAACTGATCTTCGACGAGGCGCAGCAACGACGTCGGGAGAGAGGCCAGGATCGGGTCCATGACGTACCTCCCGTGCTCAGGCCACCGCCGCTGGCGTGCGACGACGTGCGTGATGGGCAAGCACACCTTCCCGCCACTCGGGGGATTGCACCGGCGCCATGTCGAGATAGCGCAACGGGCACGAGTAGTAGTAGGGGTGCATGGATTCATCCAGGGGCTTGTGGCCCCATTCGCCGCCCGAGCCTTGCAGCAGGTCGCAACGGATGACGTTGATGGAATCGCCGGCAGCGAGCTTCATGAATCCCGCCTGCTTGGCGGTGATGCGCGCCACGGACCACAGCACGTTGCCGCGCAGGGCGTGGGCGATGACCTCCGAGCGAGCGTTTTCGCCCTCCTGCGGTTCGATCAGTTCGCGGATCAGTTGGTCGCGGGTTTGCCGCGAGAAATACCAGCCCATGGGAATTCTCCTGTGAAAAAAAGCCGGAGCACTCCCCCGACGGGGGAAATACCCCGGCGGGTGGTTGGAACGTCGCGGGAAGCGACAGATGGATCAGGCGGAGGCGATATGCCAGTCCTGGGACAGCGGCGCGAACTCGTAGCCCAAGGCACCGAGACGGTCGCGTTGCTGACGCAACAGGCGGCGATCGACGGTGGCATCGAGCTTGACGATCTCGCCCAGCGGCCAGAGAGCGCCGAACAGCGTGGCGTCGTCGTCCTGCGTTACCGGCTTGGAAGCCGGCTTAGCGGGAACGTCGGCACCGAACGGCGTGGTATCGACCAGGGGATCGCTGGACGTTGCCGCCTTCGCTTCGGCAGGTGCCGAAGTGGACGGGACAGGCGTCTGCGCTTCCTCGTCGATCGGATCGACTTCCTGCGGACTCAGCCGGTTGGCTTCATCGCGGCTCAGGTGGTCGATGTTCGATAAGGTCATTCCGCCCAGGTGCGCGCGGATCTCGATGACCATGCGGCCGCTGGTGTTGTACGTCGAAGGACGAATCTCGGTGATGACGAAATCGCCCTCGTACTTGCCTTCGCGGTACTGGTCCAGCTCGGCGTTCTTGATGACGAACTCGCCGATGGAGGTGGCGAGGCGGCCGACGTTGAAGTCGCCGTTCCTGCCGTGGATGGTCTTGATGGCCAATTGGCCGGGAAGCGTAATCATGGGTCAGCTCCTTACGATGAGGTCACGAGACGCCGACCGGAAAGACCGGCGGTTCGTTGGATGGAAAGGAAGCAAGGCCCCGGTGAGGGGGCCTTGTGGGTTCAGAACGACTCGGCCAACGCCGGTACTTCGGCTGCTTCGTCGTCGGAAACCGTCTCGGATGCGGGTGCATCCTGGACAGCGGGTTCGCTCGAAACGCTGGGCGCTTCGTCGCGAGCCGATTCCTCGGAGGCCTTGGGTTCGGCCTTGTAGACGAGCTGGCCATCGACCTTGATCCAGCTCACGAAGAGCAGGCGGGCCTTCAGGCTGACGCTCTGTTCGCCGACACGCTTCCCCTTGCTGTAGGTGAAGATGTCGGTCCACAGATCGCCCAGACGAAAGCCGATCAGCACTTTGCGTTCGGCCTCGACGGCGGGGACGCAACGGCGGATCAGGTGCTGCGCTTCGCTGCCGGATACACGCACGTCGAAACGGCGGTACTCCGGCTTATCGCTGGGACCATTGAGCGCTGCGATGTCGCAGGCCAGGAAGGCATCGCCTTTCTTGGGCTTCACTTCGCGGATGCGATTGAGATACCCGAGGCCGGTGATGTGCAGGTCGAAGTAGGACTTTTCGGATGAAGTGGTCATGGTGAATCTCCAGACTTGAGGGACAAGAAGGCGGAGACACACCCACCCCGGCGGGGAGGCATAACCCCCGCGCGGGTTGATGGATCGAACGATCCAGGTACTGCTTGTGCATCCTTCGCCCTGGGAGGGGCGAACGTTCGCGCATGGGATGCTGGTGCGAACTGGATCGGTCACGCGGTCGGAACCGCGTCGTAGCCTCGAAGACCGTGACTACCTGGGCATGGTGCTGACGGAGGTCAGCGCGCATGGGGTGTAGGTTCGGAGGCTTGGCCTGCATTGGCGAGCCGAAATCCGCTCGCGGTGATCGCCCGATTGCTTGCCGAGCGTGGTGCGTCGGCGCAGCGAAAGCTGGCGTGAAGGGAAAAGCAGCCGAAGGCGCGAGCCTTCGGCGGGGAGGAATCACCACCCGTGGGCTGTTGCAGGGCGTGGCCGTCGTCAAAGCCTGCCGCTGGTCCAGCAATCTCACCCGACCCGTTTCGTGGCTGGGGTCGGAAACCTCTGGCACACATCCGCGCACAAAGGGAACCCGTTGTTTCGCCGGCGGGCACCGGCACCGAGTACCGTGGACCCGAGGGGTCTCCTGACGATTCGCGCAGCGCCGGAGGGCCGGCAAGTCGTCAGGAGACCCCTCGCGATCAACGGAAGGAACACCGATCAATGGAATGGCGGCGAGCGCCATTCGTGGAGAAACGACCTTCTCGTCCCGTGGCCTGTATCGGCCAGGCGGAACGCGCACACCGTTGCAGAAGGAGACGCGCGCTGGGGAGTCCCACGGGGCGCGGGACGGTTTGCCTCGCCGTCAGTGAAATCCCGGCGCGGCAGAGGTGTTCATTGGCATCAGGATGCCTTGGGCGCAGCGCGCCGCTGGCGCGAAGCCCTGCGCCTGCCCGTCGAGGATTCGGCCGGCAGCGTGCCCTTGCAGTCGGGATAGCGGCTGCACGACCAGAAGGCACCGTTCTTGCCGTTGCGCTGGCGCGTCGCCGCACCGCATACCGGGCAGGCCGGCCCTTCGGGCAGCTTGATCGACAGGACGGTGCCTCGATATTGCTGAACCAACTGCGCGACCCAGGCCGATTGCTTGTTGATGAAGGTGTCCAGCGTCATCTGGCCGGCCTCGATCATGTCCAGCGCCTGTTCCCAGATCGCCGTCGTGCCGGGATCGGTGATCGCCGCCGGCACCGCGTCGATGAGTGTGAAGGCAGCATCCGACGCGCGGATGGCGCGACCCTTCTTCACCAGATAGCCGCGAGCCAACAGGCCGTTGATGATGCCGGCGCGCGTGGCTTCGGTGCCGATGCCCGTCGTCTCCTTCAGCTTCTGCTTCAGCCGTGGATCGGTGACCAGCTTGGCGACACCCTTCATCGCCTTGATCAATTCGCCCTGGGTGTAAGGCTTGGGGGGCAGCGTCTTCAGTGCCTTCAGTTCGACCTGCTGGAAACCGCAGCGCGCTCCGGTGTCCAGCGGCGGCAGGATCTGGCTGCGCTGGGCCGGCTCGTCGTCCGCCGCATCCTGCCCCTTGCCGGGGAGCGCCAGGTGCCAGCCAGGCACGATCACCCGTTTGCCGACGGCCTGTAACGATTGCCCTGCACAGTCGAGCATCACCAGTGTGCGGTCGAATTCGTGATGCGGCAGGAACTGCGCCAGGTAGTGCGCCCGGATCAGCGCGTATACCGCCAGCTCCTTCTCCGACATGGCCGAGAGGTTCGCAGGCTCCAGCGTGGGAATGATGCCGTGGTGCGCCGTTATCTTGCTGTCGTTCCAGACGCGCGAGCGCTGTGTCCTGTCGAGCCGGTCGATCAACGGGCGTAGGCCGGGATCGGTGGCGAGCAGCGCGTCGAGCACGGTCGGCACTTCGGCCAGCATGCTCTCGGGCAGGTAGCCGGAGTCACTGCGCGGATAAGTCGTCGCCTTGTGCGTTTCGTACAAGGACTGCGCGATGTCCAGCGTCTCCTGTACGTCCAGCCCGAGTTGCCGCGAACACACTTCCTGCAAGGTGCCGAGGTCGAACGGCAGCGGTGCGGCTTCGCGCACACGCTCGGTTTCCACCGACAGCACCTTCGATTCACGACCCGCACGGATGCGGTCGGCAGCCTGCTGCGCCACTGGCTGCTGCAGGCAGCGACCGGCTGCATCCGTGGTGCCGTCGGGCGGCATCCAGCTTGCCGCGAAGGACTGGCCCGCGTGGGACAGCGTGACGTCGATGGTCCAATACGGTACGGAGACGAAGCGTGCGATCTCGCGGTCGCGGTCCACCACCAGTTTCAGTGTCGGTGTCTGTACGCGACCGACCGACAGCACGCCCTGATACCCAGACCGCCGACCCAGCACCGTGAACAGGCGGCTCAGGTTCATGCCGATCAGCCAATCCGCGCGCGAACGGGCCAGTGCGGAAAAATACAGTGGCAGCGTTTCGCCACCCGGCTTGAGTTGAGTCAGCGCCTTGCGGATCGACGCATCGTTGAGCGCCGACAGCCACAGCCTCTGGATCGGGCCACGGTAGCCGCACAGATCGATGATCTCGCGCGCGATCATTTCGCCTTCGCGGTCGGCGTCGGTGGCGATCACCAGCTCGCCGGCCTGGGCGACGAGCTGCTTCACGATCTTGAACTGCGCGGCGGTCTTGGCCTTGACCTCGATGCGCCAGCGCTCGGGAAGAATAGGCAACTGCTCGATGGACCAGTGCTTGTACTGCTCGCCGTAGGTTTCCGGCGGTGCCGCCTCGACAAGATGGCCGATGCACCAGGTCACCGTGATGCCCGAACCGCTGTAGCAGCCATTGCCGCGCTGCCTGGCGTCCAACACCCTGGCGATGTCCTTGCCTTGCGAGGGTTTCTCGCACAGATACACCCGCACGCTTGGCCTCCTTCGTCATGGCATGGCGCTTTCTGAGTCAGGCTCCAGCATGGCGGTCCAAGGGCGGCGCGACAGCAAACAAGCCGGATCGACATGAGACCGGCTTTCGGTCGGTGCTCGAACGCCGGGTGAGTGGACGTGGGCGGAACAGGATGGCGCTATACCACTGGTATAACGGGTGCATGAGCTGGCGCATGGTGAGCGGCTGACGGTTGGTCCAGCCGCTCACACAAGCCTGCGCAGCGGCTACTCGTCGTGGGATTGCTCCATGGTCTGTCCCTTGGCACCCAGCGTTACACCCTCGACGCGATACGGCAGGATGCCAATCCGGCGCGCTTCGATCTTGAAGGTCACGCGCTCGTTCTCGTCGGCGTCTTCCCACTCGTCGCGCACGGTGCGGCCTTCGACCAGCACGCGCATGCCTTTCTGGTACAGCGTGCTCCAGTGTTCGGCGTCGCGGTGCCACAGTTCCACCGGCGCCCAGAAACCTCCACGGTCCTCGAAAGTGCCATCCTTCATCGGCACCGGGTTGTCGAAGTAGACGTTCAGGCGCAGCAGCCGGCGCGGCTCGTCGTTGCCGTTGGCAAACTCGCGATAGTCTGGCGCAGAGCCGATGTTGCCCTCGCCGAAGAAATGCGTGCTCATGGTGACTCCTTGGAAGTGGTGGGGTTGATCGAGGCGGCGTGCCCCTGGATACGCCGCAGGTAAGCCGCTTCGGCCTGGGCCATCTTTCCGGCGCAGTCCAGGGTTTGGCGGGCAATGCTGTGCGTGAGGCTGATCTGCATGTTCAGCGCGATGCGTTGCAGCTCCATCGCGTAGAGGTCGTCGATCAGCGATGCCGGTGTCGCGGGATCGGCCAGCAGCGCCTCCCACAAGGCGACGCCCATGCTGGAACGGTCGAGATTGCGCCAGCGCAGAAAGGTCGTGCCTGCGCCAGTGGTCTGCTGGGCCAGTTGCACACCGAGCAGGCTGAAGGGATAGCCGCGCGCCTGGGGCAGTACCCGCCGCTGCGCCAGCACGATCAGGTCGTCGCGCAGCGCCGCACACTGGTTGGCCCAGGACTCCAAACGTCCCTTACCCTTAAAAGGTTGTAAAAGGCCCTTTAGGTAGGCTGCGTGTTCCAGGCGCTGGAAGTCCGCCTGTTCCAGCGGCGTGAAGCGTGTCGGTGTGTCGGTGAGAGTGGATTTCGTCATGCTGGCTCATCCTCATCGGATGCGGCGCCGTCGTCGTTCGCGTCGTCTTCCGTGGCTTCGTCGGCTGGCGCAGCGCTCGGGATATCCGTCCTTTCCTGCCTGCCATCCTGCGATGACCGGCGGTTGATCGGCGGCGCGAAGCGCGAGCGGCGCGTGCCTTCGAGCACGTCGGTCGGCAGCTCGCCGAACTTCTCCAATGCCGCGCGCGCTGCTGCGTTCTTCGCCGCGAAGTCATCGCGCGTCGTGCCGGAGTAGCGGTACTGCTGGGCCAGGGAGAACAGGCTGCGCAGCGCATGCGCACCGTCGTTGAGCCAGCGCTCCAGGGTGCTGCGATCGATCAATGCCGTGTGATGCGCCAGGATCAGGCGCCGCGCTAGGTCGTCGTAGTCGGCCAGCAGGTAGACCGCCATGAACCCCAACTGCGAATTGACGAACAGGGGCAGCTTGACCGGCTGCACGTTGAGGTTCTCGCCCAGGCTGAGAGCGGGCGGTACGTCGGCCAGCGCCTGGTCAACCTGTTCGCGCAGCGTTTGCAGGCGCGTCTTGGTGTCGGCGATCTTTTCCTCGATGCGCAGCATCCACCAGTCCGAGTAGGGGTCGTCCTGCTCGGCGCCGCGCTTGAGCTTGTTCATGATGGAGATGAAGCCGTTCAGGCCGATGATGCCGGGCCGGCCTTCGGCGGGCGTGCGACCGTGCCAGATGCGTGAGGCGTGATGCGTGTGCAGCGTCAACGCCATCGCGCTGCGCAGCGACCCGAGGTTCAGTTGCAGGGGTTCGTTTGCCATAAGAGCGACTCGCTGTGAATGAACGAGTCGCCAGCATCGACAAGCAGGGGAAGGCTGTCAGTCAACAAACCGCATTGCGCCGCCGCCTGTTTGCAGCGTCGGGAAGGCAGTCTGTTGCGCTATACCACTGGTATAGCGCGCTGGCTTCAAGACTCCTTGAACAGGTCGTGCAGGCGGGTCAGATGCTGCTGCGCGGCTTCGTGATCGATCGCTGGCGGAGACCAGTCGCGCTCGGGCGCGCGCAGCGATTCCAGAGACGACGGTGAAATAGCAGTCGGTGCGTGTTCCGGCTGACCAGCCCAGGCATGGAACTCGCCCTTGATCGCTTTCTGGATGACCCCGAAGAGATAACCCGCGGGATTGCGGATGCCGCCGGCCTGGCAGCGGGCCGCCCATTCGTCGAGCACCGCCTGTTGCAGGGTGTCGTCCACCCGCTGAAGTGCGACTAGTGCGCCGGACTGCTGTTCCTCCTTCAAGGCGAGAAAGCGATGAGGCAGACGAAGGTTTTCTCGCGCGCGCGGTACTGTACGTATTTTATTATTTTTAATACTTTCTTTACGTACAGTACGGTCCTGCTTCGGATTCCGAAGAAGGGCGTCTGACGGGGCTTTGCGACCCGCTTCGGATTCCGAAGGCTGCTGTTCTCTGTGCCGAAGAAGGGCTTTCGGGCCTTCTTCGGTTTCGTGAATCGTCGCGTCCTGTGGATAACTTTCGAGTGGGTTCCACTCCTGGCTTGCCAACCGCTGCGCCAGCACCTGCAGGCGCGTGGGCAGGGCGCGGCCGTTGAGCAGTGGGTCTTCAGCGACTTCCTGAAGTGTGTGGACGCCGACGTGCTGCACCGCCTTGCTCGCATGGGTCAGCGCCTGGCTTACCAGGTCCAGGTAGTCGGGATCGAGCTGCATGGCCTCGAAGGGCGTCAGCGGCTCATCGTGCAGCACGTACAGGTTGCCCTGGATGCGCCCGGTGCGCGGATCGCGCCGACGCCGCACCAGACTGAGCCAGCGCGTCAGGCGCAGCAGCGTGAGCGCGCGCGCCACCGTCTCGTGGGAGGCCTTCGGCGCGCACGGCGTCGAGGCAAGGTAGGGGCGGAGTTGTTCGTAGGTGGGAAAGGCGGTGATGCCGTCGTCGTCGAGCAGCAGCCGGAACACCTGCCAGGCGTTGCGTTCCAGTGGCGTGAGGCGATGATCGAAGAACAGCGCGCGCGGCACGCTCTCATGGCGGTTGCCGCTGAACAGGAATCCATCGCTGGCCGTCGGCCCGGTCTGTCGGGCCGGCAGCCGTTGAGCAGCCTCGTTCAGCAGGGCGGAGAGCGAGACCGGACCGCCTCCCCGATGAGGCTTGTCGATCTCCATGGCCTACACCAATCCTTGGTCGATCCAGCCGCGAATCGTCGCCCAGATGACGGAGGCCGGCAGGGCGAGTTCTTCGGCAAGATCGAGGGTGAGATGGAGCATCGCCATGTCGTCGTCCAGCGCGATGCCGCGTTGCTCGACGGCGGGCTTCCAGCGCCCCCACAAGCCGGTGTCCTGTTCCTCGCTCAATACCGGATGGCGGCCCTTGCGTTTGGGCAGGCCGAGAACGTCCCGGCGCAATGCCACTTCCTGATGGGTCAGGCCGTAGAACTTGCTGACCATCGCTGTGCTCGCGCCCAGGCGGAGCATGCGATCGACGGTGGCAATCTCCTTCTCGACGTCTTCCACCTGGTGCAACAGGCGTTGCAGCACCTCGCGGTTCACCTTGACCGAGCACCAGGACACTGTGGCGTTGACCAGCATGCTGACCAGCTCCGGGTGTTTGAGTGCGTCCAGCTCCCGGTCGCCGAAGCCCATGGCCTTGCAGCGGCGCAACTGGCCGTTGCGCAGATCGTGCAGCGCCTGGGCGATCACGGCCTGGTTGAGTGGATGCGGTGCCGACATCGCGTCTCCCCCGGCCTTACGGTTCGGTGGCGGCGTGCGCGCCCGATGCCGTGCCGGATTCCAGCTCCAGCAGCCGGCGCGCGAGCCGCAGCAGGCGAAAGAGTTTGACCAGGCCGCTGTCGCTCAGGCGCGAGGCCTGCGCTTTGTCGCCATTCTTCCGGCCCTGCAGCAGCGGCCCCAGGGCATCGGTCAGGCGCAGGTTGTCGAGTGCGGTGGGTGCTGCGGCCGCCGGCCGGTATCCCGCACTGAGGGCGTGCAGCAGGGTGAGCGTCGCGCGGGCGATGAGCGGCATCGCCGGCGGGTCCGTCGATAGGGCGCCTATGTCGCAAAGGAAGCCGATGCCGTCGTCGATGGTCTCGATGCGCTCGGCCTGTCCGGCTTCCTCGGCGATCTCGCGCGCGAACTGCGCGATATGCACGCGCAGCCGATCCGGCGCGTCCAGGCCCGGTTCGATGTACCAGACATCGGAAATCGGGTAGAGACCGCCGGCCTGCACCGGAATCGCCTGCAAGACGTTCGCCTCGAAGTTCGGCAGTGCCTCGCCGGTCTGATCGGCCACCAGGCGCTGGATCGCCTGCAAGCGTTCGGTGGTCGGCGCCGGCGACACGATATGGCCTCGCAGGCGTTCGTCGTGATCGTCGTTCGGAGGCTGCGCACTGCCGGGCGTTTCCGAGGGCGGGGGTTCCGGCATCCGTGGTGGCTTCGGCGATGTGGCTGGGGGCTGCGCCATGGGAACTGTCGGCGCCGGGTTGGGCGAGTGCGGTGGCTGTGGCGTCACGGGCGCGGCCGCGGCGTTGCCGGACTGCGGTGCGGGGGGCGACGGATCGCTGGTCAGCGCACGTTGCCGGTTCTCGGTCTCGCCGATCTCCAGCGTCAGGCTGTCGTAGTCGGCCTCCAGCAGCTCGGCCATCTGCCCGATCAGTTCATCTTGCACCCGCTTGATCGAGAAGCCGTCGGTGTCGCCGTCGAACAGGGCGAGCACGTCGTTGAACAGCGACGGGAAATCGACGGCCAGCCGTTTGTTCGCGCCGCGCGCTTCCCATATCCGTGCGCTCGCCCTGCGCAGGGCTGTCAGCCGTTCCACCTGGGGGCGGCCCAGGCCGCCGTAGAGCACGGACGGGATCGCCGGCAGCAGGTAGCGCACGGCGTCCTGCATACGGCTGATGTGTGGTTGGGCGATCGGATAGCCGTCGGCACTGAGGCGACGCGCCAGCTCGCTCTGCGTCAGCGCCTGGCCCAACTCTTGTTCGTAGAGTTCGCGGGCCTTCTCCACGCCCAGGGCGCGCTCGATGAATGACAGGCCGCCGTGCAGTTCATTCTCGGCCAGGTGGCCGGTCAGCGCGATGATTTCACCGCGCTCGGGCCAGGGCCGGAACAGGCAGGGGATGCGGAAGAAGCGCTCGTCCTTCGTTTCGCTCCACAACTCGCGCAGGATGGCGAGTCGCGTGTTGCCGCCATTGCGAATGATGTAGTGCGGCCCGCCGGGCCGGCGGGTGATGGCCGGCGGCGCGTCGAGGCCACGCTCCAGGATCGATGCCTTGATTTCGTCGTAACGCGGATTGCGCGTGACGCGCGGATTGAGGTCATACGGCTGGAGCTGGTCCAGCGTCACCGTCATGGGGGTATCGGCGATGGGATCGCTCAGTGCATCGGCGACCGGGCCGCTGCGCTCGAAGCGCTCGGCCAGCAACTTGGCCGCCATGTCCTGGGGGGTCGGTTCAGCCATCGGCGTCGGCCTCCCTTGTCGTCGCTTTCAGGTCGGTGGCGCGATCGGTGCGGCGCAGTCGAGCGCGCGCGTTGAGGCCGGCGCGGCGATCGCCGGGCGTCGAGCCGGTGTAGATCGGAGGCAGGCCCGGCTTGGTGAACTTCAGGTGTCCGGTCGCTGTGCGAGCGACCTCCCAGCCTTCCTTCAATGCGAAGTCGATGAGCGGTTTCAGTCGCTTGTTGCCGCGATGTAGAGAGCGCGCGATGGTCATGTGCTGCTCCTCCTGTGCGCTCCCGCTTTCAGTCGAGTGAACGAGGGTTCCCAGCTCGGCAACAGTTCGCAGGCGAGTGTGCGCATCGTGTCGAAAGCGGCCGGCGTCGCTCGTCCTGTGGGGCGTCGGTGTTCCACTCGATGCACCGGCAAGGCCTGGGTCGATGCGCGCGGATAGGCTTCGATGGCGGGGATGCTGGTATCGAGCACGGCGATGCCAGGCTCGGATCGGAACAGGTCGCGCAGTGCCTGCTGTATGAGTCGCGCGTTGCTGGAAACCGGATGCACGCGGTTGATGAGCAGGCGCAGCGGCGGCGGCTCGATGCCGAGGCGCCGGTATGGCGCGATGTCCCGCATCAGTTGCAAGGTGCCGCGCCGGAACTCGCGAGCGGCGAGGATTTCCGGCGTGACCGGCGACACCGCCAGATCGGAGGCCAGCACGGCCATCTCCAGCAGGACACTGCGTGCGCCCTGCGTGTCAATCAGCAGCAGGTCGTAGTGTTCGTGGAATGCGGGCAACAGATTGCGCAGCCGAAGCCGCCCGTCCGGCGCGTGCAGCAACAGGGTGTTCAACTGCCCTTTGTCGTCGTTGGAGAGCACCAGGTCCAGGCCAGCGATCGCGGTACGCGACACCAGGCGTCCCATGTCCTGCTCATTGAAAGCGAGCAGCTCGTAGATACCGGCTGGCGCGTGCGTTTGCAGCTCGAAGTAGCTCGACAAAGTGGGCTGCACGTCCAGATCCAGCAGTAGCACGCGCAGGCCTGCATCGGCAGCGTAGCCGCCCAGGTTGGCCGCCGTGGTCGTCTTGCCCACGCCGCCCTTGGTCGAAATGATGGATACCACCTGCATGGGCTTCTCCTCACGGAATGGGATGAACCGGAAAAGGAGAAGCGTCAGGCGCGTTCTTTGAGGCGATCAGCGATCCACTGGTCGATCTCGGTCGAGTCCCAGCCCACTGCGCGCACGCCCAAACGCAGCGCCTTGGGGAACCTTCCCTCTTTCATCAATGAATAGATGTGAGCGCGCTTGAAGCCGGTCTTGGCTTCGACTTCGGCGCGGCGCAGGATGCGACGTTCAACCGGCGTCGCCGGGGCGGTGGTCTGCGAAGACATGGTGGGCACTCCTTGACGCTCATCGGCGCTGTTCGGAAAGTGCCTCGTATTCAATAGCGCATCGGAACGGATTGCACTGCAACTGCAGACGGTTCGACTGCAATTACAGTCGGCGATCGCTGGCGTCCATATGCCGCCTTGCCGCAGAGAATTTTGCCGATAGAGTGCGCTCGCTAACTCTTAGGTGACTCTCGCAATGCACGAGCAGCACGTTGATGAGGGGGTTGAGTCTCAGTCGAATACACCCTCGACGTAGCCAACCGGAATAAGGCCCGGTAAGGTCTTGAAGCGCGTGACACGCACGCCGGCAGCTTCTAGTGCGTTGCACAGCGAGCGGGTGGAGAAGCGATGCTTGATGGGAAAGCCCGTAAGTGAAAGTAATCTCGACAGGACGGCAGCCAATCTGGTTTCGTCGTGACAGAACGTTGGCACAACGAGTTTTCCGTCTGGTCGTAGCACCCGTCTCAGCGCCGCAAGCGTTGCGGCAAGGTCAGGCATTAGGTGCAGCACGTTCGCAGCGACAACACAGTCGAATGAGGCACGATCAAAGTGCAGTGCTTTGATGTCGGCTTGCTCGCAACGGACGTTCTGGAACCCTGCCTCCTGTACTCGTTTCGCTAGTATGGCCACCATTGCGGTGGCGTAATCCGTGGCAACGACCTCGCGTGCCGCACCTGCGATAGCAGTGGTGAACAAGCCGGTGCCGGCGGCAACCTCAAGAACCCGGTTCTCGCCGCGGACGGCATCCGCCGCAAGGATAGCGGCGCTTTTCATAGGACGCGCCAACGGGGCGGTGATTCGATCGTAGATGCGCGCTTTACTTTCCCAATAGTGTTGATCTGACATTCTTTTCTCTCCTGGCGAATCAGTGGCGCAGCAAACGCAATCCGTTGAGCACCACAATCAGGCTTGCGCCCATGTCGGCGAACACCGCCATCCACATCGTGGCGTGTCCCGAGAAAGTGAGCGCAAGAAAGACCGCCTTGATGCCAAGCGCCAGCACGATGTTCTGCGTCAGCACGCGCGCGGTTGCACGTGACAGGCGAATGAACGTCGGAATCTTGCGCAGGTCGTCATCCATCAGCGCTACGTCAGCCGTTTCGATGGCCGTGTCGGTACCGGCGGCACCCATCGCGAAGCCGATGTCAGCGCGAGCCAAGGCGGGCGCATCGTTGATGCCGTCGCCCACCATGCCGACCTTCCCCGTCCGCGCCAGTTGTTCGATCTCGCGCAGTTTGTCGTCTGGCAATAGGTTGCCCTGCGCGCGGTCGATACCGGCTTGCCTGGCAATGGCCTGTGCCGTATGTGGGTTGTCGCCGGTCAGCATCATGGTTTTGATGCCCAGGGCATGCAGATCCTCGATGGCGCTCGTGCTGCTGTCCTTGATGGTGTCCGCTACCGCGATAAGGGCTTGCGCGCCACTTGTACATACCAGCGTCACCACGGTCTTGCCTTCGACTTCCATCGCGGAGATGCGCTGTTCCAGTTCCGGCGTGCAGTGCCCCAGCTCTTCGAGCATCCGATGGTTGCCGAGGTGATAGGTCTCACCGTCGATGCGGCCACTCACCCCCCTGCCGGGCAATGCGGTGAAATCGGCAACTTCGAGCAAGGCGACCCCATCAGCCTTGGCGGCTTGCGCCACAGCCTTGGATACGGGATGGTCCGAGCGAGCCGCCAGACTCGCGGCAATGCTGCGGCTGTCGGCAGGCTGCGCACTGCCCCACGCCACGAAATCGGATTGTGCGGGCTTGCCATGCGTGATCGTGCCGGTCTTGTCCAGCGCCAGCCAGCGCAGCTTGCGGCCTTCTTCCAGATAGACACCACCCTTGATGAGAATGCCGCGGCGCGCAGCGGCGGCCAATCCGCTGACGATGGTGACAGGCGTGGAAATCACGAGAGCGCACGGACAGGCAACGACCAACAGAACCAGCGCGCGGTAAATCCAGTCCAGCCACGCTGCGCCCATGAACAGCGGTGGTACCAATGCGACGACGATGGCTACGACGAAGACGATTGGGGTGTACCAGCGGGCAAACTGATCCACAAAGCGCTGGGTCGGCGCACGGCTGCCTTGGGCGGCCTCTACGGCATGGATGATGCGGGCTAGCGTAGAGTTGGTGGCTATGGCTGTGACGCGGTATTCGAACGAACCGGATTCGTTGATCGTGCCGGCGAACACCGGATCGCCAAGCGTCTTTTCAACCGGGAGGCTTTCGCCGGTGATCGGCGCCTGATTGACCGTGGAATGTCCTACCAGTATTTCGCCATCGAGGGCGATCCGTTCTCCCGGTTTGACTCGAACACGGGCGCCAATGGCGACCTGCTTGGCGTCCACATCGCGCCATGTGTCGTCGGGTTGTCGCACGGTGGCCTTTTCCGGGGCCAAGTCGAGTAGCCCGCGTATGGCGTTACGGGCGCGATCCAGCGATCTGGCTTCGATCACCTCGGCCAGCGTGAAAAGCGCCATCACCATCGCCGCTTCCGGCCAGTGACCGATCAGCATTGCGCCCGTGACGGCAATCGACATCAGGGCGTTCATGTTGAGATTGAGGTTCTTGAGCGCAATCCAGCCCTTCTTGTAGGTGGAGAGACCTCCCGTGAAAATGGCGACGAGCGCCAGAGCGACGACTGACCAGTGGTTGCCGTCATGAAGCCAGTAGACGACCTCCGCTGCCGATGCCGCCACTAGGGAGACGACAAGCGGCCACCACTTGGTAGGTGTTGTCGCCGGGGCAGTCGATGTGGCGGTGTCCGCTGCCTCAAGCACCAGTGCCTCGAATCCAAGCGCGTGCAGTGCGGCGAGCACGTCCGGCAGTGCGTGGTCGGCATGACGCACGGACAGGGTGCGTTGCACCAGATTGAAGTCGAGATCGGAGACGCCGGCCACGGTTGCCAGCTTGTTACGGATCAGCGTTTCTTCGGTCGGGCAATCCATCTTGGCAATGGATAATCTGGTGGTCTGCCCGGCCACGGCTGCATCCATGCGTACAGCTTGCATGCCGATCGCCATCAGAGCTTGCTCAACCGGCAGCAGCGAAGGCAGTTCATGTCGCACAGCCAAGGTGCGCTGCATCAGATTGAAGTCGAGTCCGATCACACCCGATAGGCCGCTTAGTTTGCTTCGGATCAATGCCTCTTCAGTCGGGCAATCCATGTTCTCGATGCGGTAGACAGCCTCGGCCGACTCGGCGATAGGTCGGGCTTGCGTTGCGGCTGGAAGGATCGGTGTGGCCGCACAGTCACACCCTTCTGGGCTGGGTTCGCTCATGGATAAGTTCCGTCAAATGGGTCATCTATGTTGCTCATTAGAATCCCTATAGTTACTATAGAGTCAAGCGATAGATGGGTAGATGTTGGGTCCCGGCTGATTACGTACAGGCCGCACAAAGAGCTCAGGGTGTGAAGCTTGCCACTGTTTGAGGGCTTGCACCGGGGTCTGGTGGTTGATCGCCTTCTGGGGGACGTGATGGTTGTAGAGCCAGACGTAGCGCAGCAGCGTCGTCTCCAGGTCCTCGCCGGACTGGAAGCGGTGGGTGCGCAGGACGTCGGCGATGCGGCCGTTGAAGCGCTCGACCATGCCATTGGTCT
>Ga0213836_100897_pt1 | contig 20757 bp, 19 predicted proteins | sample SWPATP03_FD_160578 | JGI IMG/M metagenome (GOLD analysis project Ga0213836, IMG submission 160578) | Coastal seawater microbial communities from Marineland, Florida, United States - SWPA TP0 #3 | ecosystem: Environmental > Aquatic > Marine > Coastal | place: USA: Florida | collected 2016-08-05
GGGGGGGGGGTGTCGGGCAAGGTCGGGTCACTCCAGGGAACGGGGGGCCGGACGGTCGGGTCCGGGGGGCGCTGCGGCACGGGGGCCGGCCCCCGCGTCGCCCGCCGGCCCGGAGGGCCGCCGCGAGGCCGGGATGGCTGGCATCAGATCATCCCGAAGGCCCGCGGCAGCGCCAGCGTGATGGCCGGGATCGTGGCGATGGCCAGCAGCACCGCGATCTGGGCCAGCAGGAACGGCACCACCGCCCAGGCCACGCGCAGCACCGGCACCTGCGCGATGGGCGAGACCATGAACAGCGCCAGCCCCAGCGGCGGCGTCAGCAGCCCCAGCAGGAGCCCCACCATCAGCCAGATGCCGAACTGGATCGGATGCATCCCCAGCCCGTCCACCATCACCGGCAACAGGAGCGGCCCCATGATGATCATGTTCGCCAGCGCATCCATGAAGGTGCCCACGATCAGCAGCACCAGCGTCATCAGCAGGATCAGCACCAGCGGCTCGGACGAGATCGCGAGCAGGAAGGCCAGCAGCTCCTGCGGCACGCGGTGAAAGGTCAGGATGCGCGAGAACACGAAGGCCACCGACACGATCACCAGCGCCGAGGCGGTGATGCGCACCGTATGCCAGAGCGCGGTCGCCAGCAGCGCGGGCGAGAGCTTGCGATAGACGATGCCCAGCAGCAGGGTGTAGGCCACCGCCGCGGCGCCGGCCTCGGTCGGGGTGAAGACGCCGCCGACGATGCCCCCGATCAGGAACACCGGCACCGTCAGCACCGGCAGCGCCCGCGCCGTCACCCGCACCGCCTCGGACGGGGCGGGCCAGCGGTGCACCTCGCCATAGCCCTTGCGCCAGCTCTCCACGAAGGCCACGACCATCAGCGCCAGCCCGATCAGCACCCCCGGCAGGATCCCGGCGACGAACAGCCCGCCGATGGACAGGTTCAGATGCGCGCCGAGGATGATCATCACCGTCGAGGGCGGGATGATCGCCCCGATCAGCGCGCTCGACGCCGTCACCGCGGCCGAGAAGGCCCGCCCGTAGCGCTCGCGCTTCATCGCCGGGATCAGGATCGTCCCGATCGAGGCGAGATCGCCGAAGATCGAGCCCGACACCCCGGCGAACAGCATCGAGGCCATGATGTTGACATGCGCCAGCCCGCCCCGGATCCAGCCCACCAGCAGCCGGGCAAAGGCGATCAGCCGGTCGGTCAGGTCGAAGCGGTTGAGCAGCTCGCCCGCCAGCACGAACATCGGCAGCGCCAGCAGCGCCACCTTGGCCACCGAGTCGTACATCTCGGTCGCGATCAGCAGCGGCGGCAGCCGCGTGCCCGAAAGGAACAGGAACACCGCCGAGGCGAGACCGAGGCACACCACCACCGGCACGTTCACCAGGAGGAGCGCGAAGAAGGGAAGCAGCAGATAGGGTCCGACGATGTCCATGGGCGCCTCAGGGGTCCGGCCGGCCCTGCGGCGGGAAATGGGCCCAGTCCCGCCGGATCAGCGCCTCGAGGTCGATCCACAGCCGCAACAGCCCCGCAACCCCCATCAGCCCGGCGCCGATGGGGACCGCCAGCTTGATCCAGCGGGTCGACAGGCCCAGCGCCGGCGACATCTGGTGCCGGCCGGTCGCGATCCAGCCCACGGCGATCCAGACCACGACCACGGCAAAGGCCAGCATCGCCACCCGCCCCAGCACCGCGATCACCGCCCGCAGCGGCGCCGGCAGCAGGTCGGTCAGCGACGAGATCGCCACATGCCCGTCGCGGAACGCCAGCGCCCCCGCGCCCAGAAACACCACCCAGACCAGCGCATAGACCGCCACGATCTCGGACCATTGCAGCGGCCGCGCCAGACCGTAGCGGAACACCACCTGCGCGATCATCGCCGCGGTGACGATCACGAGCGCGACGGCGGCCAGCACCATCGCCGCGCTCTCGATCAGGCGCGCCAGCCGCTCGGCCGGGTGGAGGCGGCCGGCCAAGCGCGTCAGCCCCGGATCTGGGCGATGATGGCGGGGTCGACCTCGGAGGCGTCCCAGGTGGCCATCGCCAGCTCGCGCCACTCGCCCATCTCGTCCGCGGTCGGGCGATAGACGGCCATGCCGTTGGCGTCGAGCTGCTCGATGAAGCCGTCCTCCAGCGAGCGGTCGAGGGCGTTGCCCTCGTCGGCGGCGATCTGCGCGGCCTCCATGAACGGGCCCTTGATGTCGTCGGGCATCTCGGCCCAGGTGCCGGCATGCATCACCTGCAGCTGCGCCACCCAGTTCGAGGGCACATAGGTGGCATGGCCCAGCACCTCGTGGAACCGCGCGATGTAGGTCCAGATCGGCTGCACGAACATGCCCTCGATGATGCCCTGCTGCGCGCCGGTATAGCTCTCGGACCAGCCCAGCGGGATCGGCACCGCGCCCCAGGCGCTGAGGGTGTTCTGGTCGACGATGGAGCCGCCGAAGGACGAGCGGATCCGCGTGCCGGCCAGATCCGACGGGCGGCGCACCTCGCGCACCCGGTTCGACAGCAGCCGGTAGCCGCCCGCGCCCACGAAGGGCAGGATCTTGAGCGGCATCTCCTCTTCGGCCACGGCGATCTGTTGCGCCATCAGCGGCGACTGCACCGCCTCCAGCGCGACGTCCCAGGTCGGGTACAGGAACGGCAGGTCCATGAAGTGGAACGCCCGGGTGAAGCCGAAGAAGGCCGCCGTGGCGTTCGAGGCGATGTCCCACAGCCCGTTCTGCACGCCCTCGAGCTGTCCGATGTCGGCGGCGAGCTGGGACGAGGGGTAGATCTCGATGGTGATGTCGATGTCGTACTGCTCGGCCAGGATCTCGGGGATGCGCCGGATCGAGATGTCGGTGGGGTCGCCCTCGCGGGCGTTCAGCGCGGCGATGATGGGCCGGTCCCAGCTGCGCCGGCCGCTGGCGCGCAGGATGGCGGGGGCCGCCAGCGCGCCGGCCAGCGCCGCGCCGCCGGCGATGAACCGGCGCTTGCCGATCGGCAGGAGGAGAGAGGGTGTCTTGCGTCCGGACATGGCGTCGTCTCCCTGTGGGTGCCGGGCGCAGCCTCCCGGCGGTTGCGGTCGGTGCTGCGTCCCGCCTGCCGTCATGCCGCGGCAGGTCGGATCAGGTCGTCCGGTCCGGACAGCGTCTCGAGCCGCTGCGCCGCCTCGAACATCCGGCGCGCCGCCGCCTCGGCCAGCCCGCCATGGGCCGCGCAGTCGGCGAACTTCTCCCAGTGCTGCGCCGGGGTCAGCGGCGCCCTGGCGTGGCCGGTGAAGTGGCGGATCTCGGGGCTGCGGACCTCGGAGCCGTCGGTGAGCCGCAGCGTCACCACATCGAACAGCGCCGCCACCGGGTATTCGGGGTCGCAGTCCTCGTGCGCGTGCACCCGCACCCGGCCCATGAGCGCGCGCAACCCGGGGTCGGCCAGCCGTTCGGCGCCCATCTCGGCAAAGCCGACGCGGCCCCACAGGATCGTCGCGGCGCAGGCGAAGGGCAGGCTGAACTTCGCCTCGGCCGGCGACTGCGGATCGGCAAAGGGCATGACCGCGGCGTGCTTGACCGACACGCTGGGGACCACCTCGGCGATGCGCTCGGGCGGCGGCATGCGCCCCTCGGCCGCCAGCGCCACCAGCGCGTCGATGACCCGCTGCGAGGCGCCCACGGTGGGGTATTTCTTGATGTTGATCCCGGTCGAGGCGATCTTCCAGCGCGCGCCGAAGCCGGGCGGCGTGCTGCGGTCGGCGCGGCGGTCGGGCGAGAGCGCGGCCAGGAGGCCCACCGGGCTCTCCAGCGCGACGGGCTGCGCCGTGAGCCCCGCCTCGGTCAGCCGCACCGCCCGCACCCCCGAGGCCGCCGCCATGCCGGCATGATAGGGCTTGGTCATCGAGCCGAAATTGGCCATCAGCCCGCCGGCATGCGACGCCGCCAGCGCCAGCGCATTGGTGGCCGCATCGGCCGGGAGCCCGGCCATGTGCGCCGCCGCCGCCGCCGCCGCCACCGGGCCGAACACCGCCGTGGGGTGCCAGCCTTTCGAATGCAGGTGGTCCGGCTCACGCGCCATCAAGTCGGCCCAGACCTCGTAGCCCGCGGCATAGGCCGCGACCATGCGCGCCCCCGAGGCATCCCGCGCACCCGGCGCCGACGCGAGGATCACCGGCACCAGCACCGCGCTCACATGGTTGGAAAAGGCATAGTCGTCGAAGTCGAGCGCATGCGCGGCGGTGGCATCGACCATCGCCGCGGCCTCGGCGGTGCCATGGCCCGCGCCGAAGAGCCAGGGCACCGGCCCCGCCGCATGGCCCGCCGCGGCATAGGCCGCGACCGCGCGCGTCACCGGCTCGTCCCGGCCCGCCAGCATCACCGCCAGCGTGTCGGCAAAGCCGAGGCGGGCCACGGCCGTGGCCTCGGGCGGCAGGTCCTCGGGCGAGAGGCCGGCCACGAAGGCGCCGGCGGCCCGGGTCAGCGGCGCGGTCATTGCCCGGCCTCCCAGGCGGCGAGGATCTCGTCGCCGGTGGCGACCCAGGCCTCGGGCGTGGCCGCGACGGCGTCGAGCACCCGCTCCAGCGCCCCGATCCGGTGCGGCGTGCCCACCAGCCACGGATGCAGCGGCAGCGCCAGCACCCGGCCCGAGCCGAGCCGCACCGCCTCGGCCCGCAGGAAGGCCAGCGCGTCGAGCACCTGCTCTTCCCAGTCCCAGGCCATCTGGCGATAGTCGAGCATCGCGCGCTTGTCCGACAGCTCGTAGCCCAGCGGCATCGCCGTCAGCCCCGCCGCCGGGCCGGCCATGCGATAGGGCAGCTCGTCGTTGACCCAGTCGCAGGTATAGGCAAAGCCCGCCTCGGCCACGAGCCGGGTGGTGTTGCGCGACAGCGCCATGGCCGGGGACATCCAGCCGCGCGGGACGGTGCCGGTGGCCTCGGCCAGCCGGTCGCGGGCGGCGGCGATGATCGCAGCCTCCTCGGCCTCGGAGAGGTGCTCGCCGTGCAGCGTGCCCATGTCGCGGCCCTGGGCGATGATCTCGCAGCCGGCCGCCACGATGTCCGCCACCACCCGCGGATAGCGCTCGGCCAGCGCCGCGTTGACCGCCGCGGAGCCGCGCATCCCGCGCGCCGCCAGCGCATCGAGGATGCGATAGATCCCGACGCGGTTGCCGTAATCCTGAAGCGTGTAGTTCCAGTAATCGGGATACGGCCGCGTCATCCCGCCCGGCGGCACGAAGGGCTCGGGCGCCATGTTCAGCGGAAACACCTCGACCACGGGCACCACCCAGACCGCCACGAGCCGCCCGCCGGGCCAGACCACCGGCGCGCGCTCGGGCAGATGGGTGACGGGATAGAGGTCGTGGTCCATCCCCTTGCGGCGCAGCGGATATTCCAGATACCCGGGATCAACGGCCATCCTGGCCTCCGTTCAGTCGCGCCACATCGGCGTCGTGGTATTCGGCCAGGTAATGCGCCGCGATCTCGCGCCCGGTGGCGTGCCACACGCCCTCATGGCCCAGGATGTACTCGATCGCATCGGCCAGCGGTTGCCAGCGATGGGGATAGCCGATCATCCACGGATGCAGCGGCAGCGCCATCACCGTGCCCGACTGCGCCCCCTCGGCATAGAGCCGGTCGAACTGGGCGCGGATCATGCGGGCGTATTGCTGCGGCGGGGCGGCACCGGTGTGCAGCCCGGTCCAGTCGTTGACCTGCAGCGAATAGGGCAGGCTCGCGAGGCGGCCGCTGCGCACCCGCACCGGCTGCGGCTGGTCGTCGTGAAAGAGGTCGAGCGTATAGCTCACGCCCTCCTCGGCGAGGATGTTCATGGTCTCGGGCGTGTTCGTCAGCGCCGGCGACAGCCAGCCCGACAGCCGCTGCCCCGAGACCCGGTGGATCGCGGCCGCCACGTCGCGGATCAGCGCCCGCTCCTGATCGGGCGACATGCCGTAGTGATAGCGGGTGTTGTAGACCCCGTGGCTGAAGAGCTCCCAGCCGCGGTCGGCCATGGCGCGGCCGATCTCGGGGAAATGGTCCAGCACCGCGACATTGAGCGAGATCGAGGCGGTCACGCCCAGCTCGTCGAACATCCCGGCCATGCGCCAGAAGCCGACCCGGTTGCCATAGTCGCGGATGCCGTAGTGCAGCACGTCCGGCTCGGGCCGGAACCACGAGGCCCGCGCCGGCCCGCGCGGCGGGTTCAGCTCGTAGAACTCGACGTTGGGCGCCACCCAGAAGGCCAGCCGCTTGCCCCCGGGCCAGACGATCCGCGGGCGGTCGCGCCAGGGGTTGAACCAGTAGAGCCCCGGCTCGGCGCGTTGCTGATCGGGGGGGACGGGGTAGGTCATGCGCGGTCCTCGGGCAGGGCGGTCGGTTCGGGGTGGTCGAGGCGGGCGGCGGCGGCGCGCACGCCCTCGGCCCGGGCCGCGAGCATCGGCGCGGCCATGGTGCGGATCCGTGCCACCAGCTCGGGCGGGGCGCTGCGGGGGTGGCCGGCGTCGAAGGGGGGCGCGGGGTCGTATTCGATGCCGAGCTGGATCGCCTCGGCGGCCTCCTGCCCGGCGAGCCGGGCCACCAGGGCCAGCGCGCCGTCGATCCCCGCCGAGACCCCGGCGGTGGTGCAGAGCGCGCCGTCGAAGACCACCCGCTCGGGCGCCGGCACGCCGCCCAGCTCGGCCACCAGCGGCAGCGACAGCCAGTGACAGGCCGCCCGGCGCCCGCGCAGCAGGCCCGCCGCGCCCAGCACCAGGCTGCCGGTGCAGACCGACATCACCCAGCGCGCCGTCGCCGCCCGCGCGCGCAGGAAGCCGAGCACCTCGGCGTCGTCCATCAGCGCCTGCTGGCCGGGCCCGCCGGGCACCACGATCACCTCGGCCCCGGCACAGTCGGCCAGCGTGGTGTCGGGCCGCAGCTCCAGCCCGGTGTCCGAGCGCACCGGCCCGAGCGTCTTCCACACCAGCTCCACCCGCGCCCCGGGCAGGCGCGAGAACACCTCGTAGGGGCCCGTCAGATCCAGCTGGGTGACGTTCGGAAAGGTCAGGATGGCGATCCGCGGCCCGCTCATGCGATCACCGTCTCGGCGATGTCGATGCCGCACTCCTCGCGCGCGATCCGGCGGATCTCGTCGAAGGCGATGCCGATGCGGAAGGGCCGGAAGCTCTCGAGATCGATGATGGACGAGCCGAAGCCGGCGGGGTGCGAATGCCGCGTCGGCCCCGAATCGACCGCGAGGTCGACGCCGAGCCGGACCTCGGGCTCGATGTCCTCGAACCGGAACTTCGACCCCGCGAGCGAGGTGTTGGCCGAGGAGCCGAACACCGCCACGCCCCGCTCCATCGCGCGGCGGGCGATCTCGTCGTGGATGGGGCCGGCGTTGAGCAACAGGTCGATGGTGTCGCCCTTGGTGGCCATGGCGCGCGCGGCCTCGGGGGCGGCCGCGATCAGCGGATCGTCGGGGCGAAAGCGCCCGACGATGGACAGCGGCAGGCCGTGCCGCGTCACCACCGCCTCGACCAGCCGGTCGGCGTCGGGGCTGCGGCGGATCAGCCGACGATACAGCGCGAGACTGGCGAAGCAGCCGCAGGGCTTGCTCGCGGCCCGCCGCTTCAGCGCATAGATCCGCGCGATCGCCTCGGGCGCGTGGCCGACGATGGCATAGCCCACATCGGTGCGGAAGATCGCGACGCCGCCCTCCGCCACGCAGTCGAACACCGCGGCGGCCGCGGCCAGCGGATCGGTGATGCGCCGCTCCGGCGACGCCGGCCCCTCGGATGCCGCCATGACCCCTCCACCCCCTCGGGACTGCGGAATTGAATACGACAGCCTCAATGAACACATGAAGCTCCCCGCATGTCAAAGAAAAAATAATCCCTTCGATCTCAAGGTGGTGATGGCCTCGTGAGGCCCTTGGGCGAAGTTGCGGCAGGCGCGCGATGCGCATTGACAGCTGCGGTCCTGTATACGATCCTGCCGGCGACTCGCAGGGGAGGGGCCACATGCCGGTCGCGTCGATCAATGGGCACCGGATGTATTACGAGGTGCATGGCGCGGGCCGCCCGGCGCTGGTGATGGGCGGGTGGGGCAGCTATTGCCACGGCGCCCACCACCACATCCCGCGCGGCCTGACCGAGCGCTGTTCGGTCGTGATATTCGACCATCGCGGGCTGTGCGACTCGGATGACGACCCGGCCGCGGTGCCGTCGATGGCGCTCTATGCACAGGACGCGGCGGGGCTGCTCGATCATCTCGGCATGACGCAGGCGCATGTGGTCGGGCTGGTCGGCATGGGCGCCTGCATCGGTCAGGAGCTGGCCATCGCCCGGCCCGACCTCGTGCGCAGCCTCGTCAACATGAACACCTGGGCGAAGCCGGACGCGCTGTTGACGCATCAGCTCGAGATGCTGCGCGACGTGCACCGCGAGATGGGCTGGGAGGCGTTCCAGAAGCTCGTCTGCCTGTGGTCCTTCGACGAGGGGTTCTATCTGGACAATCACGCCCGCCTGCTGGGGCCGGACGGCCCGTGGCGCGAGCTGCGCGGGCGCTACGAGGCCCATGCCCGGCTGATCCAGGCCTGCCTGACCCATGACACCACCGACCGGCTGCACCGCATCGCGGCGCCGACGCTGATCCTGCACTGCCCGCTCGACCTCGTGAACGGGCCGCGGCTGACGCGGCCGATCGAGGCGGCGATCCCGGGGGCGCGCGGCGTCACGCTGGAGGGGGCGGCGCATGTCGTGGCCGGGCGGGAGATGCGCGCCCGCTTCGCCGCGGCGGTGCATGATTTTCTCGACGCGGTCGAGGCGACGGAAGCCACAGCCACAGCCACAGCCGCATCCGCAGACAGGAGGTCCGCATCGTGAGCGCTGCCGCCGCACAGGACACGCCCCGCCGCGGACCGCTGGCCGGGCTGCGCGTGGTCGAGATGGGCCAGCTCCTCGCCGGGCCCTTCGTGGGCAGCCGCTGCGCCGATTTCGGCGCCGAGGTCATCAAGATCGAGGCGCCGGGCAAGGGCGACCCGATGCGCCAGTGGGGCCACCACCGCCACAACGGCGAGACGCTGTGGTGGCCGGTGCTGGCGCGCAACAAGAAATGCGTGACCGCCAACCTGCGCGACCCGGCCGAGCGCGAGCGCGTCAGGGCGCTGCTGGCCACCGCCGATGCGCTGATCGAGAACTTCAAGCCCGGCACGCTCGAGGGCTGGGGCATGTCGCCCGAAGAGCTGCACGCGCTGAACCCGCGGCTGGTGATCGTGCGCGTCTCGGGCTTCGGCCAGACCGGCCCCTATCGCGAGCGCCCGGGCTTTGCCAGCGTCGGCGAGGCGATGGGCGGGATCCGCCATGTCAACGGCTTTCCCGACCAGCCGCCGCCGCGCTTCGGCATCTCGCTGGGCGACACGCTGACCGCGCTCTTCGCCTTCGAGGGGCTCCTGATGGCGCTCTACTGGCGCGATGCGCGGGGCGGCGGCAAGGGGCAGGTGGTGGACGCCGCCATCGCCGAGAGCTGCTTTTCCATGCTCGAGAGCGCGCTGCCGGAATACGACAAGACCGGCCATGTGCGCGGGCCTTCGGGCACCGGCCTGCCCAATGTCGCGCCGTCCAACATCTATCCCACCGCCGATGGCGGGCATCTGGTGATCGCGGCGAACCTCGACCCGATGTTCCGGCGGCTCTGCACCGCGATGGAGCGGCCCGAGCTGGCCGACGACCCGCGCTATCGCGACCACAAGGCGCGGGGCGAGAATGCCGCCGCGCTGGATGCGCTGATCGGCGAGTGGACCCGGACCATGACGGCCGAGGCGCTGACGGTGCGGCTCGATGCGAACGGCGTGGTCTGCGGCCCGATCAACACCATCGCCGACATCGCCCACGACCCGCATTTCCACGCCCGCGGCATGATCCGCGAGGTCGCGGACCCGCGGTTCGGCACGCTGAAGGTGCCCGGCATCGCGCCGGTGCTGAGCGAGACGCCGGGCGACATCGCGTGGCTCGGCCCCGACCGGCCCGACGCCCACAACGCCGAGGTCTGGGGCGAGGAGACCCCGGCGGGGAGGCTCGGCCATGGCTGATCGGGCAATGATCGCGGGCGAGCGGCGGCGGGGCGTCGCCGGGCCCTGGCGGAGCGCGGCGCGGCGACTCTCCGGGGCGTGGGCGGCATGAGCGCGCCCGTTGCCCCCCTGCCGACCGCGCGGGCCGAAGGTGCCGCCACCGACCCCGCGCGGATGACCGCGGCCGAGGCCGCCGCGGCGCTGGCCGCCGGCACGCTCTCGGCCGAGGAGCTGGCGCGCGCCGCGCTCGACCGGATCGCGCGGTTCGACGCGCGGCTGCGCGCGGTGGTCTGGCTGGAGCCCGACCTGTTGCTGGCCCGCGCGCGCGAGGCCGACAAGGCGATGCGGCCCGGCCGGCTGCATGGCCTCCTGCTGGGGGTCAAGGACATGATCGACACCGCCGACATGCCGACCCAGCACAACAGCCCCCTCCATGTCGGGCACCGCCCCGGGCAGGATGCCGCGGTGGTCGCCGTGGCCCGCGCCGAGGGGGCGCTGATCGCGGCCAAGCTCGACACCCACGAGTTCGCCTCGGGCGGCCGGCTGCCGGCGGCGCGCAACCCGCATGATCCGGCCTGCACGCCGGGGGGCTCGTCCTCGGGTTCGGGGGCGGCGGTGGCGGCGGGCTTCGTGCCGCTCGCGCTCGGCACCCAGACCGGCGGGTCGGTGCTGCGGCCGGCCTCGTTCTGCGGGGTGTTCGGGATGAAGGCCACCTGGGGCGTCGTCAGCCAGGAGGGGGCCAAGCTCTATTCCGTGTCGCTGGACACGCTGGGCTGGTATGGCCGGTCGGTCGCCGACCTCGCGCTGATGGCCGAGGCGGTGCGGGCGGTGGACCGCCCCGTCGGCCGGCGCGAGAGCCTCGAGGGCGCGCGCATCGGGCTGTGCCGCACGCCGTGGTGGGACGGCGCCGAGCCGGCGATGCAGGCCGCGACCGAGCAGGCCGCGACGCGCCTGCGCGAGGCCGGCGCGCGGGTCGAGCCCTTCGAGCTGCCCGCGGGGTTCGAGGCGCTCAACGATGTGCAGAACCGGCTGATGCGGGGCGAGGGGCGGGCGGCCTTCCTGGCCGATTACCTGCGCCAGCCCCATCTCCTGCATCAGGATTTCCGCGACCGGGTCGAGGACCGCGACGCCATCGGCCTGGCCGGCGTGCGCGCGGCGCAGGATTTCTGCGCCGCCTGCCGGCCGCGGTTCGATGCGGCGATGGCGGGGTGGGATGCGCTGCTGGTCCCCGGGGCGCTGGGCGAGGCGCCGCGGTCGCATGCCACCACCGGCAACCCGATGTTCCAGCGGGCCTGGACGGCGCTGCATGTGCCCTGCATCGGGCTGCCGGGCTTCGTGGGGCCGAACGGCCTGCCGCTGGGGGTGCAGCTGATCGGGCCGCGGCATGGCGATGCGGCGCTGCTGGAGCTGGCGGCCGCGGCGGCCGAGGCGCTGGGCGCGCCGGCCGTCGACCCCGTGGACCCGGCCTGACGCGATGGGGGGCGTGCGCCACATCGCACCGCCGCGGCGCCGGGGCGCGCCCGCAGGAGGGGTGCGGCCATGAGCAGCTCGGCCGACCGGGCCTATGCGCGGATCAAGTCGCAGCTGCTGTCGGGCGTCTACGATGCCGGCGCCCGGCTGCCCGAGGACATGATCGCCTCGGATCTCGGGCTGTCGCGCACGCCGGTGCGCGACGCGCTGCGCCGGCTCCAGGCCGAGGGGCTGATCGTCATCGCGCCCAAGTCCGGCGCCCGGGTGGCGCACTGGACCGCCGATGCGCTGGAAGAGATCAGCCGCATGCGCGCGATGCTGGAGGGGTATGCGGCCGAACTGGCGGCGCGCAAGATCCCGGCCGAGGGGCTGGAGCGGCTGGAGCGGCACAACGCCGAGATGATGGCCGAGGTGAGCCGCGAGTCCGGCTGCGACGTCGAGCGGCTGTCGCGCATCAACCTCGGCTTTCACCGCGAGATCGCGGTGGCGGCGGACAACTCGCGGCTGCTCGCCTCGATCGAGCCGCTGTGGAACTTTTCGCTGGTGCGGCGCAAGTTCGCGCTGTTCGACCGCGGGCGGCTGGAGCGGAGCCTCGCCCATCACTGCGAGATCCTCGCCGCGCTGCGCGACCGCGACAGCGACTGGGCGCGGTCGGTGATGCAGGCCCACATCCATGCCGCGCGCGCGCTGGACGCCACGCTGGTCAGCCCGCCCGAGGCGCGCCCCACGGGGGCCGGGCGATGAGCCGGGCCCCGCAGACAGACCGCGCCGGCCGGCGCGGCCCCCCCGGACACAGGAGCGAGACATGGCGGCAGAGGTGACGGGCATCGACCACACCGGCCTTGCGGTCGAGGATCTGGACGCGGCGGCGGCCTTCTTTCGCCGCCTCGGCTTCGTGCTGACCCCGCGCGAGGCGCTCACCCGGCCCGGCCCCGACGGCACGCATGTGCCCAGCGGCGCCGACAACCACGTCTTCATGCTGCGCCGGGGCTATCAGGAGATCATCGCCATCACCGACCCCGACAGCGGGCACATGCTGATCCCGCGGCTGGGGATGTATCGCGGCGTGCATATCGTGGTGCTGGGCACCGACGATGCCGACGGCCTGCGCGCGCGGCTGGCCGCCGACGGTGTCGAGGTCGGGCCCTGCATGACCTGGGGCCGCGCGGTGCAGGGGGGCGGCGAGGCGCGGTTCCGCTTCTTCATGTACGCCCCCGCGGCGGCGCCCGAGGCGGTGCTCTGCGCGGTGCAGCACCTCACCCCCGAGGTGCTGCGCCCGGAGGCGCTGTTGCACCATCCCAACGGGGCCGAGGCGCTCGACGGGGTCACGCTGCATGTGGCCGACCCGGCCGAGGCCGAGGCGCGCTATGCCCGCCTGCTGGGCCGGGCGCCCTCCGCGCCGGGGCTCTTTCGCTTTGCCGACGGCACCTGGTTGCGGCTGGCCGATGCCGCCGGGCTTGCGCGCCGCTTTCCCGGCGCCGCGCTGCCGCCGGCGCCGGCGGTGGCCGCGCTCGACTTCGCCCTGCGGGATCCGGACCATGTGGCCCGGGCCGGCGTGGCGCTCCATGCCGACGATGACGGCGGGCACTGGATCGGGCCCGACGACGCCTTCGGCGCAATCATCCGGCTCGTCCCGGCCCACTGACCGACAGGAGGACACCTTGAAGCGACCTGGAATGACCCTCTCGCGCCGCACCGTCCTGCGGGGCGCCACCATCATCGCCGGGGCCGGGCTGTTGCACATGCTGCCCGGCATGGCCCAGGCCCAGGCCACCCCGCGCGCGGGCGGCACGCTGACCATCGCCCTGCCGACCGAGCCGCCGCACCTGAACTCGGCCATCGACACGACCCAGCAGGTCAAGATGGTGGCCTCCAAGATCTTCAGCGGGTTGTTGCGCTACGAACAGGACATGACCCTCACGCCCGACCTCGCCGAGAGCTGGGAGCTGGCCGAGGACGGGCTGTCGATCACCTTCAACCTGCGCCGCGGGGTGACCTGGCACGACGGCACGCCCTTCACCGCGCGCGACGTGGAATATTCGGTGATGCGCGGCTTCGGCGAGAACAACGGCCTCGTGCGGGCGGTGTTCTCGACCGTCGAGGCGGTGGAGACCCCCGACGACCACACCGCCATCCTGCGCCTCTCGGTGCCCTCGCCGGCGATCATGATGGCGCTGCCGGTCGCCACCGCGACGATCCTGCCGGCGCACATCTTCGACGACGGCGGCAACATCCGCGAGAACCCGGCCAACCAGGCGCCCATCGGCACCGGCCCGTTCCGCTTCGTCGAGTGGCGGCGCGGCTCGTCCATCGTGCTCGAGCGCAACCCCGACTATTTCGAGGAGGGGCGGCCCTATCTGGACCGCATCGTGTTCCCGATCATCCCCGACACCCAGTCCCGCGGCGCGGCGGTGGAGGCGTCGCAGGTGGACATGGTCTATCACAGCACCGCGGCGGCGTCGGATGCGCGCCGGCTCGGGGGGCTGCCGCATCTGGAGCTGTCGACCGACGGCTACATCTTCGAGTCCACGGTCTGCTTCATGGAATACAACATGGCGCATCCGATCCTGGGCAAGCCCGAGGTGCGCCGCGCGCTGGCCCATGCGATCGACCCGGGCTTCGTGCTCGACAATGTCTGGATGGGGTTCGGGGCGGTGGCGAGCTCGCCCATCCACCGCAACCTCGCGCATGTCCACACCGACGACGTGCCGCGCTATCCGCTGGATCTGGCGCGGGCCGAGGCGCTGCTGGACGAGGCGGGCTATCCGCGCGGGGCGGACGGCACGCGGTTCGCGGTGCGGATCGAATACGTGCCCTTCGGCGACCAGTACCAGCGCATGGCGCAGTACGCCCGGCAGCAGCTCTCGCAGATCGGCGTGCGCGTCGATGTCCGGTCGAACGACTTTGCCGGCTGGGTGCGGCGCATCTGGACCGACCGCGACTGGGACATCAACATGTCGGCGATCACCAATGCCTCGGACCCCACCATCGGGGTGCAGCGCGCCTACTGGTCCGAGAACATCCGCCCCGGCGTGCCCTTCACCAACAGCACGCACTACTCCAACCCCGAGCTGGACGCCCTCTTCGTGGCGGCCGCGCGCGAGAACGACCCCGACACCCGGCGCGCGCAGTTCCACGAGATCCAGCGCATCCTTGCCACCGACCTTCCGGTGATGCCGCTCGTGGCCATCGACCAGTTCACCGTGGCCAACGCCCGGGTGCAGGGCTTCGACCGGCTGGCCGACGGGGTCTATTCGGGCTTTGCCGATGTCTGGCTGAGCAGCTGACGGCGGGCGCACGCGCTGCCGGCGCGGGGGAGGGCCCCCGCGCCGGCGGATGACAGTCAGGCGCGGGGCGAGGGACCCCGGGCCGCAATCGCACGGGCATCAAGGGGGCGCAGGCAGGTGAGCGGGGCCACAGCCAGACCCGGACGCGGGGGCCGGGGATATCTTCTTCGCCGGCTGGGGCAGTCGGTGATCGTGCTGGGCATCGTGCTGGTGTTGCAGTTCGCGCTCCTGCACCTCGCGCCGGGCGATGTGGCCGACGTGATCGCGGGCGAGGTGCAGGCCGACGATCCCGCCTTCATCGAGCAGCTCCGCCGCGACCTCGGCCTCGACCAACCCTTGCCGGTGCAGTTCGCGCTCTATGTCCGGCGGATCCTGACGCTGGACTTCGGCATGTCGCATGCCTTCAACGTGCCGGTGATCTCGCTGATCGCCGAGCGGCTGCCGGCGACGCTCCTGCTGATGGTGACGGCGATCCTGGGGGCATTTGCGGCCGGGATGGTCATGGGCACCGTCGCGGCGGTGTGGCGCGGGCGCTGGGCCGATGTGGCGGTGTCGGTGGCGGCGCTGGTCTTCTATGCGACGCCGGTGTTCCTGGTCGGCATCGGGCTGATCCTGATCTTCACCGTCTGGCTGCGATGGCTGCCGATGTCGGGGATGTACGTCACCTGGGTGCAGCACACCTGGTGGTCCTTCACGCTGGATGTGGCGCGGCATCTGATCATGCCGGCGGTGTCGCTCGCGCTGTTCTATGTCGCCATCTATACCCGGCTGATGCGGGCGGCGATGCTCGAGATCCTGTCGCTCGACTATGTGCGCACGGCGCGCGCCAAGGGGCTCGCGCCCGGCCGGGTGATCTGGCGCCATGCCGCGCGCAACGCGCTCCTGCCGATGATCACCATGCTGGGGTTGCAGGTCAGCTCGCTGCTGGGCGGCGCGGTGCTGGTCGAGACGGTGTTCGGCTGGCCCGGGATCGGCCGGCTGGCCTTCGAGGCGGTGTTCCGCCGCGACATCCCGCTCGTGCTCGGCATCCTGTTCCTCAGCTCGGTGCTGGTGCTCCTGGTCAATCTGGTGATCGACCTGATCTATACGCGGCTCGACCCGCGCATCGTGCTGAGGTGAGGCGATGGGGTTCGGCCGCCGCTTCCTGTCCAGCCCCTCGGCCGCGATCGGCCTGATGCTGCTCGCGATCGTCACGGTCATGGCCGTCGCCGCCCCGATCCTCTATCCGCAGGGGCCCTGGGTGATGGCGGCGCAGCCGTTCCTGTGGCCGGGCGAGGCGGCCGGAATGCCGCTCGGGACCGATGCGCTGGGCCGCGACATCGCGGCGGGCCTCTTTCACGGGGCGCAGGTGTCGCTGATGATCGGCCTCGCCTCGGCCGCGGCGGCGCTGGGGCTCGGGGTCATGGTGGGCGCGCTCGCGGGCTATTTCGGCGGCTGGATCGACGATGCGCTGATGCGGCTGACGGATGCGTTCCAGACCATCCCGCCCTTCCTGCTGGCCATCGTCATCGTGGTGATCGTCAACCCCTCGGTCACGACCATCATCCTCGCCATCGCCGCGATCTCCTGGCCCGCCATCGCCCGGCTGGCGCGGGCCGAGTTCCTGCGGCTGCGCGAGGCCGAGTTCGTCGCCTCCTGCCGGCTGATCGGGATGGGCGACGCGCGCATCATCCTGACCCAGATCCTGCCCAACAGCATGGCACCGATCATCGTCACCGCCTCGATCCTGGTGGCCAACGCGATCCTGACCGAGGCGGGGCTGAGCTTTCTGGGGCTGGGCGATCCGAATGTCATCTCCTGGGGCACGATGATCGGCATGGGCCGGTCGGACTTTCGCACCGCGTGGTATCTGGTGCTGGTGCCGGGGGGGGCGGTGGTGCTGACGGTGCTGGCGCTGAACCTCCTGGGCGACGGGCTGAACGACGCGCTCAACACCCGGCTGCACCGGCGATGAGCGGGCCGCTGCTGTCGCTCGAGGGGCTGACCGTGGCGCTGTCCGACGGGGTGCCGCTGGTGCGCGGGCTCGACCTCGCGATCGCGCGGGGCGAGGTGCTGGCGGTGGTGGGCGAGTCGGGCTGCGGCAAGTCGATGACCGCGCTGGCGGTGATGGGGCTTCTGCCCGACGGCATCCGCATCGCGGGCGGCGCGCTGCGCTTCGACGGCACCGACCTGGGCGGGCTGTCGCGGAAGCGGCTGCGCGACCTGCGCGGCCGGCGCATCGCGATGATCTTTCAGGAGCCGATGACCTCGCTCAACCCGGTCCTGAGCATCGGCGAGCAGGTGGCGGAGGTGGTGCTCGGCCATGAGCGGGTCAGCCGGCGGGCCGCCTGGGACCGCGCGCGCGAGATGCTGGAGCGGGTGCGGCTGCCCAATGCCGCGGGCCGGCTGCATGCCTATCCGCACCAGCTCTCGGGCGGGCAGCGCCAGCGGGTGATGATCGCGGCGGCGCTGGCCTGCGGGCCCGAGCTGATCATCGCCGACGAGCCGACCACCGCGCTCGACGTCACCATCCAGGCCGAGATCCTGCATCTGCTGGACGAGCTGCGCCGCGAACGGGGGCTTGCGCTGATGCTGATCACCCATGACCTGGGCGTGGTGGCGACCATGGCCGACCGGGTCGCGGTGATGTACGCCGGCCGCAAGATCGAGGAGGGGCCGGTGGCGGCGGTGCTGTCGGCGCCGCTGAACCCCTATACCCGGCTGCTGATGGCGGCACGGCCCGACCCGGCGCGCGGCCGCGCCACCCGGCTGGTGGAGATCCCCGGCGCGGTGCCGTCGCCGCGCGCGATGCCGCCCGGCTGCGCCTTCGCCCCCCGCTGCCCCGAGGCCCGCGCCGCCTGCCGCGCCGCCGTCCCCGCCTGGGTGGTGCCGGGGGGGGAGGCGGGGGGGGATGCGGGGGCGGATGCGGGGCAGCCGCACGGCGTGGCCTGCGTGCTCCACGCCGCGCCCACCCCTCCGGGGGGCCGCGGATGACCGCCCCGCTCGTCGACATCGCCGATCTGGTCTGCATCCACGGCAGCGGCGCCGACAGCCTGCGCGCGGTCGACGGCGTGTCGCTGCGGCTGGAGGCGGGGCAGACGCTGGGGCTGGTGGGCGAGTCGGGCTGCGGCAAGTCCACGCTCGCCCGCGCGGTGGCCGGGCTGATGGCGCCCTCGGGCGGGGCCGTGCGCATCGAGGGCCGCGACTGGCCCACCCGCACCGTCGCCCAGCGCCGGGCGCGGGCGCGCCTCGTGCAGATGGTGTTTCAGGACCCCTTCGGCTCGCTCAACCCCCGCCTCAGCGTGGCCCGCATCGTGGCCGAGCCGCTGGCGGTGCACGGCATCGGCCCCGAGGCGGTACGCCAGCGGCGGGTGGCGGCGCTCCTCGACCGGGTCGGCCTGACCGAGGAGCAGGGCCGGCGCTATCCGCACGAGCTGTCGGGCGGGCAGCGCCAGCGCGTGGCGATCGCGCGGGCGCTGGCGCTGGAGCCGCGCATCCTCGTCTGCGACGAGCCGGTGTCGGCGCTCGACGTCTCGATCCAGGCGCAGGTGCTGAACCTGCTGGCCGATCTCCAGCGCGAGATGGGGCTCGCCTATCTGTTCATCAGCCATGACCTGGGCGTGATCCGCTATGTCGCGGACCGCATCGCGGTGATGTATCTCGGCCGCATCGTCGAGGAGGGCAGCTCGGACGCCGTCTGGTCCACGCCGCGCCACCCCTACACCCGGGCGCTGATCGCGGCGATCCCGGGGGCCGGGCGGCTCGCGGACAGCCGCCCGACGCTGCCGGCCCCGGGAGGGCGCGCCGCGGGGGACGAGGGCTGCCGCTTTCGCCCGCGCTGCCCGGTGGCCGTGGCCCGCTGCGCGCAGGAAGAGCCGGGGCTGATCGGGCTCTCGGGCAGTCACGCCGCCGCCTGCTGGGTCGCGGGACCCCCTGGCTGAGCGCCGGGCCTCATGCGACTTGCGCGAGATCGCCTCGCACCTCCCCTCCCTTTCATCTTTCCCCAAATATCCTCGGGGGGGAGGCGCGCGCAGCGCGCCGGGGGGGCAGACGGCCCCCCCTGCAACGCCCGCACCGGGCGACACGGCAGGGAGGCTCGCGACCGAGCCCATCACCCGGAGCCCGTATCAGGCGGGCGGCGCGCTGTCCAACGGCCCCAGCCCGTCGCCGTCGGGCGCGGCATCCACGGCGCGGGCGCCGGCGCCGGCGGCGGCCAGCAGGAGCGGGCGGTCGCGCTCCCAGCCGTCGCCCGGCACCGCCGCCAGCTCCACCGGGCAGGGCAGGTCCGCCAGCGCCGCCCGCGGGTCCCAGCCCAGCCAGGCGGCATTGGCCCGGACCCGGTCGGCACAGCGCAGCTCGGCGAAGAAGCGTGCGGCGAGGCGCCCGGGGTCGAGCCCCGGCTCGCAGCGCCGCGCGGCGGCGTGGCGGCGGTCGAACCACGGGCAGAACAGCTCGCGGTCGCGCAGCTCGTGCCACAGGCTCAGCAGATGCGTGCCGTCCCAGCGCGGCACCACCGGCCCGGCGTAGCGCGCAGCCCAGGCCCCGCGGGTCGCCGGATCGGCCGGGCCGATCTCGCCCAGCCGCAGCGCCGCCACCCGCCCGGGCCGCGCACGCGCCAGCTCCACCGCCACCGCCGCCCCCAGCCCGCGGCCCCGCACCCGCAGCGCGCCCGGCGCCAGCGCCTCCAGACAGGCCGCCACGTCCCGCGCCAGCGCCGCCGGCTCCCACCCGGCCGCGGGCGGATCGCTCTCGCCATGGCCGGGCAGGTCCAGCGCGATCACCCCCTCGGCCCCCGTCAGCCCCGCCAGCTCGCACTCCGACGCGCTGCCCGCCGCATGCAGCACCAGATGCGCCGGCGCCCCCCCGCGGCCCGCACGCCGAAAGGCGATGTGCCGGCCGTCGGCCAGCCGCACATAGCCGCGCGCGCCCGGCTCCGGCGTGTCGGTCAGCGGCGCGGGCCGATCCGCGCTGCCCCCATGCCGGCGGACGAAGCCGGCCAGCGCCGCCTGCATCCCCGCGCGGTCGCCCGCAGGCAGCCGCATCAGCGCGACCCCCGGCGGCAGGGGGCCGAGCCGGTCCAGATGCGGGGCGAGCTGGTCGTCGGCGGTGGCCGCCAGCAGCGCCGGACAGGCCAGCCCCCGCGCCGCCGCCACGCCGTCCCAGCCGAACACCGCCGGATAGACGGCGCGATAGCTCTCGCCCGAGCGCAACAGCTCCATCACCTGCCCGTCATGGATCGCCGCCGGATCGGGCAGGTCGAGGGCCCGGCGCCGCGCCAGCCGCCGGTCGGACCAGGGAAAGAACATCCAGCCGTCGCGGAAGCGCGCCCAGGCCCAGGCCAGATGCGCCCCGTCCGTCGTCGGGGCAAAGCGGGGCAGCTGGTGCGGCAGGATGCTGCGGGCCTCGTCCGGGGTGAAGGCGGTGAAGCCGTCGGCCGCCAGGCAGGCCGTCCGCTCGGGCCAGCGGCGGGCGAACTCGGCCGCGATGGTGGCCCCGGTGTGCTGCCCGATCAGGGCCGCGCGCCCGATCCCCAGCGCATCCAGCGCCGCCCGCAGCGTCTCGGCCAGCCCGGCGATGGACCAGTCGGTCCCCCGGGCCGGGTCTGAGAGGCCGAAGCCCGGCGTGTCGATGGCCAGCGCCGTGAAGCCGTCGAGCCGGTGCATCACCGGCTCCATCGTGCGCGAGGACTGCGGCGTCTGGTGCAGCAGCACCACCGCCGGGCCGGCTCCGCGGATGCGAATGTGGAGCTGCCGCCCGCCGATGTCGAGGAACCGGCGCCCGATCACGGACCCGGCCGCTGCGCTGTCGGCTGCCCGAGGTGCCGCATTCTGTCCTGCCTCGCCCTGTCCCCCCGGGCCTGCCGTCCCCCGGGGCCTGCCCGCGATGGCCCGAGCCTATCTGCCGGCCGCGGGCGCGGCAAGCCGACCCCTCCGCCCGGGGGGCGCGCTGTCGTCAGCGGCGGCCATGATGGAGGCCGACGACATGGGCCATTTCGCGCAGG
>Ga0213836_100898_pt1 | contig 20741 bp, 17 predicted proteins | sample SWPATP03_FD_160578 | JGI IMG/M metagenome (GOLD analysis project Ga0213836, IMG submission 160578) | Coastal seawater microbial communities from Marineland, Florida, United States - SWPA TP0 #3 | ecosystem: Environmental > Aquatic > Marine > Coastal | place: USA: Florida | collected 2016-08-05
TGCAGAAGAGGGCCGGCTACTACCCCGCGTTCAGCGCGGCCGTCAACGTCGCCTCCGCTCCGGCCGGCATGCTCATCCCGCCGAGCAACACGCTCATCGTCTACTCGCTCGCCGCGGGCGGCACGTCGGTCGGCGCGCTCTTCCTGGCCGGCTACGTGCCCGGCATCCTGTGGGCGCTCGCGTGCGCGGTCGTGGTCTTCGTGTACGCGCGCCGCCACCCCGACCTCAAGGGCGAGTCGTTCCCCGGCATGGCCGCCTTCCTCACGACGCTGTGGCGCGCGGTCCCGTCGCTCGGCCTCATCGTCGTCGCGATCGGCGGCATCGTCGCCGGCTTCTTCACCCCCACCGAGGGCTCGGCCATCGCCGTGCTCTACGCCCTCGGCCTGTCGTTCGTCTACCGGACGATCTCGGTGAAGGACCTGCCGCGCATCCTCTACGACGCCTGCCGCACGAGCGCCATCGTGATCTTCCTCATCGCGGTGTCGACGATCATGTCGTACGTCATGACCTACGCTCGGCTGCCGCAGCTCATCGCGGAGTCGCTCTTCGGCTGGACCGACTCCAAGGTGGTCGTGCTGCTCATCATGATGCTCGTGCTGCTCGTGATCGGCATCCCGCTCGACCCGACGCCCGCGATCCTCATCTTCACGCCGATCTTCCTGCCCATCGCCGTCTCGTACGGGATCGACCCGGTGCACTTCGGCATCATGATGGTCTTCAACCTCTCGATCGCGGTGATCTCGCCGCCGTCGGCGCCGGTGCTGTTCGTCGGCACGCAGGTCGCGAAGACCCGCCTCGAGTCCGTGATCGGGCGCCTGTGGCCGTTCCTGCTCGTGCTCGTCGTGATGCTCTTCGTGATCGTCTTCGTCCCGCAGCTCTCGCTGTGGCTCCCCGGCCTCGCCGGACTCCTCTGATCCCCGACCGGAAGGAAGCACCCATGACCCCCGTCTACGGACCCACCTCGCCCGACCAGGTCACCGGCTCGACCCAGCAGCAGCTGCGCGACCGCTACCTCGTCGAGGACCTCTTCGTGCCGGGCGCCGTGCGCACGGTCGTGACGCACTACGACCGCGTCGTCGCGGTCGGCGCGGTGCCGACGGATGCGCCGCTCGCCCTCGAGGCGGTGCCGGAGATCCGCAGCGAGCAGTTCCTCGACCACCGCGAGATGGGCATCGTCAACATCGGCGCGGCCGGCACGGTCGTCGCCGACGGCGAGCGGCACGCGATGGCGAGCGGCGCGTGCCTCTACCTCGGCCGCGGCGTGCGCGACGTGTCGTTCGAGAGCGACGACGCGGCGACGCCCGCACGCTTCTACGGCTTCTCGGCGCCCGCGCACACCACCTACCCGACCGCGCTCGTCGAGCCCGGTCAGGGCACGGTGCGCGAGCTCGGCGACCCGCTCACCTCGAACCGCCGCACGCTCAACCAGTACATCCACGAGAACGGCGTGCGCAGCTGCCAGGTCGTCATGGGCGTGACGCAGCTCCACCCGGGCAGCATGTGGAACACGATGCCGTCGCACACGCACGACCGCCGCACCGAGTTCTACGTCTACTTCGACGTCGACGCGGACGCCCGGGTCGTGCACCTCATGGGCCAGCCGCAGGAGACGCGGCACCTGCTCGTGGCCGACGGCGGACTCGTGCTCTCGCCCTCCTGGTCGATCCACTCGGGTGTGGGAACATCCAACTACTCGTTCGTGTGGGCCATGGCCGGTGAGAACCAGTCGTTCGACGACATGGACGGCGTCGCGATCGTCGACATGAGATGAGGCGGACCATGACCCTGGAGCACAGGACGCTCGACGCGAGCCCCGCGCCGTCGGTGGGGGCGAGCGAGAAGACGCTCCGCGTGCTCGAGGCCGCGATCCTGCACGACCGCTTCACCGACATCGTCGAGGAGACGGGGCTCGCGAAGGCCACCGTGCACCGCATCCTCGCCACGCTCGTCGAGCAGGAGTTCATCTCGGGCGACAGCGACCGCGGCTACCAGCCCGGCGCCCGCTTCCTGGGCATCGCGGGCAGCGCCATCTCGCGGCTCGACATCTCGGCGATCGCCGAGCCGATCGTCGACGAGCTCGTGCGCGAGGTGGACTGCACGATCCACGTCGGCATGCTCAACGGCTTCGAGATGGTCTACGCGCTGCGGCGCGACTCCTCGAAGCCCTACCGCATGGGCTCGCGCGTCGGCCTCTCGCTGCCGATGCACTGCTCCGGGATGGGCAAGGCGGTGCTGTCGTCGTGGACGCCCGAGCAGGTCGACCGGCTCATCGCCGACGTCGGCCTGCCGGCTCGCACCGACGACACGATCACCGATCCGGCCGCGCTCCACGCGGAGCTCGCCCGGGTGCGCGCCCGCGGCTACGCGATGGACCTCGGCGAGAACGAGCGCGGCACGGTCTGCGTCTCGGCGCCCATCCGCGACCACCTCGGCCGCGTCACCTACGGGCTGTCGATCTCTTCGATCGCGCTCGAGCACCCGGGCTCGAGCATCGAGCAGTTCGCCCCGCAGGCGATCGCCGCCGCCGAGGCGATCTCGCGCGCGCTCGGCTCCCCCGCCGCCCGCTGACGCGCCCGCGCCCGCGCGCATCCGGGTGGTCACGACGCGCCGCGCGGGTGGTCACGACGCGCCGTCGCCGACGCTTCGGCGCGGCGTGTCGTGACCACCCCGCGGTGCGCTTCCGGCGGCGGCGCTGCCCCTAGGCGAAGCGGCCGAGCTGGTGGCGCAGGGCGTCCTCGAGGGCCGGGCGGCGGAAGCGATGGCCGAGCTCTGCGAGCCGGGACGGCACGACGCGCTGGTTCGCGAGCGCGAGCTCGCGCATGCCCTGCCCGCCGAGCAGCACGCGCGGCCCGAGCGCGGGCGTCGGCAGCAGCGCCGGCCGGTGCAGCACCGCCGCGAGCGTCGCGGCGTAGTCGCGCTGCCGCACCGGCTCGGGCGCGACGGCGTTGATCGCGCCGGACATCCGCTCGTCGATGAGGGCGCGGGCGTAGATGTCGACGAGGTCGTCGAGGTCGATCCACGACTGCCAGTGGCGGCCGCCCGCGAGCGGCCCGCCGAGGCCCGCCGCGTAGAGCGGGCGCAGCACCTGCAGCACGCCGCCGCGGGGCGTCTGGACGAGGCCCGTGCGGATGAGCGCCGTGCGCACGCCGCCCTCGGAAGCCGCCGCGGTGTCGGCCTCCCAGTCGACCGTCACATCGGCGAGGAAGCCGTCGCCAGGCTCGCTCGCCTCGCTGAGCACCTCGTCGCCGCGGTCGTCGCCGTAGATGCCGATGGCGGATGCGCTGATGAACGCGCGCGCGCCGCTCGCCACCGCGAGCTCCGCGAGGCGGCGGGTCGGCCCGATCCGGCTGTCGCGGATCCGCTCGCGGTGCTCGTCGCCGAAGCGGCCGAAGATCGAGGCGCCCGCGAGGTGGACGACGGCGTCGACGCCGTCGAGCAGGTCGGCGGCCGGCGCATCCGGATCCCAGCGGCGCTCGCCCGGCGCCGGTTCGTGCCGCACGAGCCGCACGACCTCGTGGCCGCCGGTGGTGAGGAAGGCGGCGAGGGCGGTGCCGATGAGGCCGGAGGCGCCCGTCATCGCGATCGTCATGGGGGCGGCGGCGAGCTCATGGTGCCGCGCCAGGTCGTCGGCGAGCTGCCGGTGGCGGTAGACGAACATGGGCCGCAGCAGGCGCGATCCCACCTGCGTGTCGACGCGGTCGCGCATGACCGTCGCGCCGCCCTGCGGCTCGAGCCGGTGCTCGTGCCGCCAGCGGAGCCGGCCGAGGGCGGCGGAGGAGCGGCCGGGCACGCGCTCGTCGACGAACGCGCGGCCGGGCTCGAAGCCGGCCGGGTCGTGCTGCGCGACCCACACCTGCCCGCCGGGCAGCGCGAGCTCGGCGCGGCCGTCCTCGAGCGAGGTCGCCTCGCGGCGCACCGAGCCCGGCAGCCACGGCGGCATCAGCCGCTGCAGCGCCCCCGGTCGCTCGTGCCAGGCGAAGACCTCGTCGGGCGAGGCGTCGATCGTGCTCCAGTGCTGGATGCCCATGACGCGAACGTACGCCCCGCTCCTGTGCCGGAGCACGGGAGCGGGGCGTACGGGTGGCGACTAGTGGCCGGTGCTGTCGGGAGCGCGGTCGATGTCGCCCTCCCAGCCTGACTCGGCCGCGAGCTGCGCGGGTGCCTCCTCGGCGATCTCCTTGAACCGCTTCAGGTCCTTGCCGATCTGCGCGTCGTCGACCTGCAGCAGCGCGCCTGCGGCCTCGACGATGCCCTGCGGCTTCCAGTCGATCTGCACGTTCACGCGCGTCTCGTCATCGGAGATCCGGTGGAAGGTGACGACACCGGCGTGGGTCTCGCCGTCGGTGCTGCGCCAGGCGACGCGCTCGTCCTGGTGCTGCTCGGTGATCTCGGCGTCGAACTCGCGCTCCACGCCGGCGATCGAGACGACCCAGTGCAGCTTCGCGTCGGTGAGCTGGGTGATGGACTCCACGCCGCCCATGAAGCGGGGGAACTCCTCGAACCTCGTCCACAGCGCGTAGACGGCGCTGATGGGGGCCTTGACGTCGATGCTGTCGGTGACCTGCGGCATTGCGATGCTCCTCTTGCTGTCGTCGTACGGGATTCGCGATGCTACGCGGCGGCGGCGTGAAGACCCTGGGCGAGCATCCGGAATCGGTGGAAGTCACAGCGCACGCTCAGTTCATCCAGCTCCGGCACATCGGCGGCGGTCTCGTGCCCGGGCGGCGACCACTTGACGTGCACCGTCACGCGCGTCGTCTCCGGGTCCAGCTCGGCGAGCTGCACCGACCACGCCATCGTGGTCGCGTCGACGCTCGTCCACGCGATGCGCTCGTCGGGCACGAGCTCGGTGATCACGGCGTAGAAGGTCTCGGGTACGCCGGCGATCGAGACGCGCCAGCGCAATCGCTCCCGCGTCTCGGCGAACACCGACTCCACGCCGGTCATGAACTCGGGGAACAGCTCGAACGTCGTCAGCACGCGGAAGACGTCCTCGCGGGGCGCTGCGACCTCGAACGACTCATCGATCTGCATCTTCGCCTCCGATCCATCGTCCTGGGGCACCGCGCTGTACCCCATATCCGATGGTCCCACGGTGCGCGGCGCGCAACAAGCCGGTCGGCCCCGTTCCCAGGCGGCGCACAGCAACCGGGCCCGACCGTAGGATTGAGGCCATGTCCAAGGTCCTCTCCTCCCTCCCCGTCGGCGAGCGCGTCGGCATCGCCTTCTCCGGAGGCCTCGACACGTCGTGCGCCGTCGCGTGGATGCGGCACAACGGCGCCGTGCCCTTCACGTACACCGCCGACATCGGGCAGTACGACGAGCCCGACATCGACGCGGTGCCCGGACGCGCGAACGAGTACGGCGCGAAGGCCGCACGCCTCGTCGACGCGAAGGCGTCGCTCGTGGAGGAGGGTCTGGTCGCCCTCGCGACGGGTGCGTTCCACATCCGCTCCGGCGGCCGCACCTACTTCAACACGACGCCGCTCGGCCGTGCCGTGACCGGCATGCTGCTCGTGCGCGCCATGAAGGAGGACGGCGTCGAGATCTGGGGCGACGGATCGACCTACAAGGGCAACGACATCGAGCGGTTCTACCGCTACGGCCTGATGGCCAACCCCGCGCTGCGCATCTACAAGCCGTGGCTCGACCAGCGCTTCGTCACCGAGCTGGGCGGCCGCAAGGAGATGTCGGAGTGGCTCGTCGAGCACGGCTACCCCTACCGCGACGCCACCGAGAAGGCCTACTCGACCGACGCGAACATCTGGGGCGCGACGCACGAGGCGAAGACGCTCGAGCACCTGAACGAGTCGATGGAGATCGTGCAGCCCATCATGGGCGTGAGGTTCTGGGACGAGTCGGTGTCGATCCCGACCGAGGACGTCGCGATCCGCTTCGAGGCCGGACGCCCGGTCGCCATCAACGGCGCGGAGTTCCCGGATGCCGTCGCGCTCGTCATGGAGGCGAACGCGATCGGCGGCCGCCACGGCCTCGGCATGAGCGACCAGATCGAGAACCGCATCATCGAGGCGAAGAGCCGCGGCATCTACGAGGCGCCCGGGATGGCGCTGCTGCACATCGCCTACGAGCGGCTCATGAACGCCATCCACAACGAGGACACCGTCGCGACCTATCACGAGCAGGGTCGTCGGCTCGGCCGCCTCATGTACGAGGGCCGCTGGCTCGACCCCCAGTCGCTCATGCTGCGCGAGTCGATCCAGCGCTGGGTGGGCTCGTCGGTCACCGGCGAGGTCGTGCTGCGGCTGCGCCGCGGCGAGGACTACACGATCGTCGACACTCGCGGCGAGGGCTTCTCGTACCACCCCGACAAGCTGTCGATGGAGCGCGTCGGCGACGCCGCGTTCGGTCCGGAGGACCGCATCGGCCAGCTGACGATGCGCAACCTCGACATCGCCGACTCGCGCTCGCGGCTGGAGGCGTACGCCGCAGCCGGGCTCATCGAGGGCGAGACGAAGGCGCTGCTCGGCGCCCTCGAGGCGGGCCGCGCCGACGAGATCGTCGCGTCGCCCACCGACGACCCCGAGGCGCTCGAGCAGTGGAACGACCGCGCGGCGATGGACCTCGGCACGGACTGATCCGCTGACGCGTGCGCTCGATCGGGCGTACAGGGGGCCGGCCGCGCATGCGCGGCCGGCCCTTCGCTCTGCCCGATCGAGCGAGCGGGCACAGCCCGCAAGCCTCCGCCCCGCCGTCCCCCAAGGCCGCTGTGCTGTACTGAGCGCGTGAGCGATGCGCTCGAGCAGTTCTCCCCCGCGACCCGCGCGTGGTTCTCGGGCGCGTTCTCCGCCCCGACGGCCGCGCAGTCGCAGGCGTGGGCGGCGATCGCGCGCGGCGAGCACACGCTCGTCGTCGCCCCGACCGGGTCGGGCAAGACCCTCGCCGCGTTCCTCTGGGCGCTCGATCGGCTGCAGCGCGAGGACGCCACGCCCCACGAGGAGCGCGAGCCGGGCGTGCGGGTGCTCTACGTGTCGCCGCTCAAGGCGCTCGCGGTCGACGTCGACCGCAACCTCCGCGCACCGCTCGCCGGCATCGCCGCGCGCGGCCGCGCCGACGGCGCCGAGCCGCCGCAGATCCGCATCGGCCTCCGCACCGGCGACACGCCCCAGGAGGAGCGCAGGGCGCAGGCGAAGCATCCGCCCGACATCCTCATCACGACGCCCGAGTCGCTCTTCCTGCTGCTCACGAGCCGCGCGCGCGAGACGCTCCGCACCGTCGAGACCGTGATCGTCGACGAGGTGCACGCCGTCGTGCCGACGAAGCGCGGCTCGCACCTGGCGCTGAGCCTCGAGCGGCTCGACGCGCAGCTGCAGCGGCCCGCGCAGCGCATCGGCCTCTCCGCCACCGTGAAGCCGGCCGAGGAGGTCGCCGCGTTCCTCGGCGGCCCGGCGCCCGTCACGGTGGTCGCCCCGCCGAGCGAGAAGCGCATCGAGCTGACCATCACCGTCCCGGTCGACGACATGACCGACCTGCGCGGCCCGCAGCGCGAGGAGGCGGCGCCGACGGGCAGCGCGTTCGGCGCGACGAAGCCCGACCAGCCGTCGATCTGGCCGCACATCGAGCGCGAGGTGCTCGAGCTCGTCGACCGGCACCGCTCCACGATCGTCTTCGTGAACGCCCGGCGCGCGGCCGAGCGGCTCACCGCGCGGCTCAATGAGCTCGACGCCGAACGGCTCGACGAGGCCGAGGCGGCGCCGTCGCCGGCGGATGCGGCGGCCGGCCGCGCGGGCAGCGGTGTCGTCCTGCGCGACGTGAGCGAGCACATCCGGCTGCGGCTCGCCGAGCGTGCCGCCGCCCGCGACGCCGCCGGGCCCGACGCCGAGGCGCCGCCGCTCGCCCGCGCGCACCACGGCTCGGTGTCGAAGGAGCAGCGCGGCGAGATCGAGGACCAGCTGAAGTCCGGCCGGCTCCGCTGCGTGGTCGCGACCTCGAGCCTCGAGCTCGGCATCGACATGGGCGAGGTCGACCTCGTCGTGCAGGTCGAGGCGCCGCCGAGCACCGCGAGCGGTCTGCAGCGCGTCGGCCGCGCCGGGCACAACGTCGGCGACGCCTCGCGCGGCGTCATCATCCCCAAGCACCGCGCCGACCTGCTGCACGCGACGGTCGTCGCCGACCGGATGGCGCGCGGCGAGCTGGAGCCGATCCGCATGCCACGGCATCCGCTCGACGTGCTCGCGCAGCAGACCGTCGCGGCCGCGGCGATGGACGAGCTCGTGGTGGACGACTGGTTCCAGACCGTGCGGCGGGCGGCGCCCTTCGCGCAGCTGTCGCGCGGCGCGTTCGACGCGACCCTCGACCTCGTCGCAGGCGTCTACCCGAGCGACGAGTTCGCCGAGCTGCGGCCGCGCGTCGTGTGGGACCGCGAGGCGGGCACCATCACCGGCCGCCCCAGCGCGCAGCGGATCGCCGTCTCGAGCGGCGGCACGATCCCCGACCGCGGCCTGTTCGGCGTGTTCCTCTCGGGCCAGGAGGGGAAGCCGGGCGCGCGCGTCGGCGAGCTCGACGAGGAGATGGTCTACGAGACGCGCACCGGCGACGTCTTCGCGCTCGGCGCGACGAGCTGGCGTGTGGTCGACATCACGCACGACCGCGTGCTCGTCGTGCCGGCCTTCGGCGAGGTGGGCAAGCTGCCCTTCTGGCACGGCGACAACGAGGGCAGGCCCGCCGACCTCGGCGCCTCGATCGGCCGCGCGACCGCAGCGCTCGCTGCCGGCACGGGCTTCGAGCTGACGCACTCCGACGAGCGCGCCCGCCGCAACCTCGAGGCGTACGTGCGCGACCAGCTGGCCGCGACCGGAGCGGTGCCGACCGATCGGCAGATCGTCGTCGAGCGCTCGCGGGACGAGCTCGGCGACTGGCGGCTCATCGTCCACTCCCCCTACGGCCGGCGCGTGCACGCGCCCTGGGCGCTCGCGATCGACCGGCGGCTGCGCGAGGACCGCGACCTCGGAGCGGCGGCGATGGCGTCCGACGACGGCATCGTCATCCGCATCCCCGACTCCGACGCCGAGCCGCCCGGCTTCGACCTGCTGCGCTTCGAGCCGGACGAGCTCGAGCGCATCGTCGAGACGGAGGCCGGCGGCACCGCGCTGTTCGCGAGCCGGTTCCGCGAGTGCGCGGCCCGTGCGCTGCTGCTGCCGAAGCGCGACCCCGCCCGCCGCGCGCCGCTCTGGCAGCAGCGGCAGCGCGCCGCGCAGCTGCTCGACGTCGCGAAGCGCTACCCGGACTTCCCGATCGTGCTCGAGGCCCTGCGCGAGGTGCTGCAGGACGCCTACGACCTGCCCGCCCTGCGGTCGATCGCCGAGCGGCTGCAGCACGGCGACATCCGCGTCGTCGAGGTCGAGACGCCGAGCCCGTCGCCGTTCGCGCACCACCTGCTCTTCGGCTACGTCGGCGCGTTCCTCTACGAGGGCGACGCCCCGCTCGCCGAGCGCCGCGCGGCCGCGCTCACGCTCGACCCGACGCTGCTCGCCGAGGTGCTCGGCACGACCGCGCTCCGCGAGCTGCTCGACCCCGCGGTCGTGGAGCGCATCGAGCTCGAGCTGCAGCGGCTCGCGCCCGACCGGCGGGCGCGCGGCGTCGAGGGCGCGGCCGACCTGCTGCGACTGCTCGGACCGCTCACGGTCGGCGAGCTCGCGGCGCGGCTCGAGGGAGCGGGAGATGCGGCGCTCGACGAGGCCGGCGCCGCCGCCCTCGCCGACGAGCTCGTGGACGCGCGGCGGGCGGTGCGCGTGCGGATCGGCGACGAGGAGCGCGTCGCGGCGATCGAGGACGTCGCGCGCCTGCGCGACGCGCTCGGCGTGCCGCCGCCGCCCGGCGTTCCGTCGGCGCTGCTCGAGACGGTGCTCGACCCGATCGGCGACGTCGTCGCCCGCCACGCACGCACGCACGGGCCGTTCACGGTCGAGGATGTCGGCACCCGGCTCGGGCTCGCACCCGCGGTCGCGCGGTCGGCGCTGCGCGCCCTCGAGGCGCAGGGCCGCGTGCTGCCCGGCGCCTACCGACCGGGCGGCAGCGGCGAGGAGTGGATCGACGCGCAAGTGCTGTCGAAGCTCAAGCGCCGCAGCCTGCAGGCGCTGCGCAGCGACGTCGAGCCCGTCGACCACGCCGTCTTCGCCGACCACCTGCTCGCCCACCAGCACGTGACGCGGCCGCTCACCGGCAGCGACGGGCTGCTCGAGGCGCTCGACGGACTCGACGGCCTGCCGCTGCCGCTCAGCGCGCTCGAGACGCTCATCCTGCCCTCGCGCGTGAAGGGCTACCGGCCCTCGATGCTCGATGAGCTGACCGCGAGCGGCCTCATCACCTGGGCGGGCGCGGGCGCGCTGACGGGCAAGGACGGCCGCGTGGTGCTGCGCGCGGCGGACGGGGTGGCGCAGCGCCGCGACGTGAACCACGACGACCCGGAGGCCGCCGCGATCCTGGCCGCGCTCGCCGAGGGCGGCGCGCTCTTCGCCCGCCAGCTCGGCGACATGGTCGCGCTCGATCCCGCTCGGCTCGCGGAGGTGCTGTGGCCGCTCGTCTGGGCCGGCCGGGTCACGAACGACACGATCGCGCCGCTGCGCGCCCACCTGCTGGGCACCCGCGCCCGCGCGGCGCCCGCCCCGAGCCGGCGCGCCTCCCCTGCCAGCCGCCGCCGCATCGGCCTCGCGCGCCCATCCAGGAGCGACGCGATGCCGCTGCTCGCCGGCCGCTGGCTGCTCGCGTCGAGCCCGGCAGGGGCGCCGACCGAGCTCGCGGCGCAGACCGCCGACGCGCTGCTCGCGCGCTACGGCGTCGTCACGCGCGGCAGCGTCGTCGCCGAGGACGTGCCGGGCGGCTTCCACGGCGTCTACCAGGTGCTGAAGGCGTTCGAGGAGGCCGGTCACACCCGCCGCGGCTACTTCGTCGACGGTCTCGGCGCCGCCCAGTTCGCGGATGCGCCGGTCGTCGACGCGCTCCGCGCCCGCCAGTCGAGCGGGCCGAGCGACGCGATCGCGACGGTGTCCGCCGTCGACCCGGCGAATCCGTTCGGGGCAGCGCTCCCCTGGCCAGAGCCTCGCGGCGAGCACCGGCCGACCCGCCGCGTCGGCGCGCTGACGACGATCGTCGGCGGCCGCCCGGTGCTGCACCTCGAGCGGGGCGGCAAGTCGCTGCTCACGTTCGTCGACGACGAGGACGTGCTCGCGCGCGCGCTCGAGAGCCTCGCGGATGCGGTCGCGCGGCTCGGCGGCCGACGCCGCGTGCTCGAGCAGGTCGACGGCCGCTCCTCGCTCGACGCCGACCTCGCGCCGATGCTCGAGCGCGCGAACCTGCGCCGCACCCCCCGCGGCTACCGGATCGGCCCGTGACCGACCAGCATCTCAACGTCGCCAGTGGTCGCACGAGGCGCTCTAGCTGTACTTCCTCGGGAGGTTGTGAAGGTGTGAGCTGAGGTGAAGGCCTCCGGCACGATGTGGGTAACCACACTCACTTCGCACAACGGAGGCCTTCATGACTCACGCTAACGCTCCCTTCGCCGAGGGCGGCAGGCTCAAGCTCGCGCAGCTGGTCGTCGACCAGGGCTGGCCCGTGGAACGCGTCGCGGACCGGTTCCAGTGCGCCAACGGCACGGTGCGCCGCTGGGCCGACCGGTACCGCGCCGGGGAGCCGATGACGGACCGCTCGTCACGGCCGCTGTCATCGCCGAACCGCACCCCGTCGCGGCTGGAGCGGCGGATCATCGCGCTGCGCTTCAACCGCCGGTGGGGGCCGCACCGGATCGGCTACCACCTGCACGTGGCCCGCTCGACGGTCGAGCGGGTGCTGCGCCGGTTCCGGATGCCGCTGCTGCGGCACCTCGACCAGTCGACCGGGCTGCCCGTCCGCAAGGCCAAGCCCGTCCGCTACGAGATGGAGCGACCGGGCGAGCTGGTGCATGTCGATATCAAGAAGCAGGGCCGCATCCCCGACGGCGGCGGGCACCGCAAGCTCGGCCGCACGATCGGCAACCGCAACAACAAGAAGCAGGGCCTCGGCTACGCCTACATGCACCACGCCGTCGACGACCACTCGAGGCTCGCCTACTCCGAGATCCTCGGCGACGAGCGGAAGGAGACCGCCTCGGCGTTCTGGCTGCGCGCCCGCGACTTCTTCCGCGACGCCGGCTTCGAGGTCGCCGCAGTGATGACCGACAACGGCTCCTGCTACCGATCCCACGCATTCAAGGACGCCCTCGGGCCAGGCATCAAGCACCGCCGGACGCGCCCCTACCGGCCCCAGACGAACGGCAAGGTCGAACGCTTCAACCGCACCCTCGCCGACGAATGGGCATACGCGGCCACCTACCGATCAGAGACCGAACGAGCAGCCACCTACCCGGCCTGGCTGCACCACTACAATCACCACCGACCCCACACCGGCATCGACGGCCTCACCCCAACGCAACGCCTACACAACGTCACGAGGAACTACATCTAGCGCGACGCGGGCTCCGCTCAGTGGCGGTTCGTCGTCACGAAGTCGATGAGCTCCTCGACCCGTGCGAGCAGCGCGGGCTCGAGGTCGTTCCAGTCGCGCACGCGCGTGCGCATCCGCTGCCACGCGCGGCCGACGTCCTCCTGCGACTCGTGCGGCATGCCGAGCCTGCGGAGCGTCCCCCGCTTCCAGTCCTCGCCCTTCGGCACGTCCGGCCATGCGGGGATGCCAAGCCGAGCGGGCTTGATCGCCTGCCAGATGTCGATGAACGGATGGCCGACGATGCGCACGTGCGCCCCGTGCGGGCCGCGCAGCACGGCCTCGGCGATGCGCGTCTCCTTCGAGCCGCGCACGAGGTGGTCGAGCAGGATGCCGAGCCGCCGCTCCGCGGTCGGTGCGAACTCCGCGACGATGCCCGCGAGGTCATCGGCGCCGTGCAGCGGCTCGACGACGACGCCCTCGACCCGCAGGTCGTGGCCCCAGACCTGCTCGACGAGCTCGGCGTCGTGCACGCCCTCGACGAGGATGCGGCTCGGCAGCGCGACGCGCGCCCGCACGTCGGCGACGGCGCGCGATCCGGACGCCGTGCGCGTCGCCGCCTGTTGCCGCGGCGCGGCCGGCACGAGCTCAACCTCGACCCCGTCGACGAAGAAGCCGCGGCCGAGCGGGAAAGCGCGCACCCTGCCGCGGCGATCCTCGAGGTGCACGTTGCCGGTCTCGACGCGCACGACGGCACCCACCCAGCCGTCGTGGCGCTCGACCACGAGGTCGCGCTCGGCGGGGACCCGCTTCGGCGGTGCCGGCTTCCTCGCGGCCTTCGCCTCCGGCGACAGCACGTCGCCGCCCCAGGCGTCCCAGTCGATCCGCAGACTGTCGTTCGGCACCGATCGAGCCTACGCGGGCGTCGCGCCGCGGCCCGCGAGGCGCGCTGTGCCAGGCTTCCGGCATGGACCTCCGCATCTTCACCGAGCCCCAGCAGGGCGCCTCATACGACGAGCTGCTCGCGATCGCGCAGCGCACCGAGCAGCTCGGCTTCGACGGCTTCTTCCGCTCCGACCACTACCTCCGGATGGGCGACGGCGATCCCGGCTACGGCCCGACGGATGCGTGGACGTCGCTCGCCGGCCTCGCCCGCGACACCGAGCGGGTGCGGCTCGGCACCCTCGTGTCGTCCGTCACCTACCGGCTGCCGGGCATCCTCGCCGTGCAGGTCGCGAACGTCGACCAGATGTCCGGCGGCCGGGTCGAGCTCGGGCTCGGTACGGGCTGGTTCGCCGAGGAGCACTCCGCGTTCGGCATCCCGTTCCCGGAGCGCCGGTTCGACCTGCTCGAGGAGCAGCTCGCGATCGTGACGGGGCTGTGGGCGACGCCGGTCGGCGCCCGGTTCTCGTTCGAGGGCGAGCACTACCGGCTCGACGACTCCCCCGCGCTGCCGAAGCCCGCGCAGGAGCGGCTGCCCGTGATCGTCGGCGGTCTGGGCGAGCGGCGCACGCCGCGCCTCGCCGCCGAGTTCGCCGACGAGCACAACCTGCCCTTCCCCGCGCTCGACCGCATCCGCCCGCTCTTCGCGGCGCTCGACCGCGCGATCGAGCGGGCCGAGCGCACCACTCCGGTCGTGCGGTCGGCGGCGCTCGTGACGGTCGTGGGCGACGATGAGGCGACGTTCGCCCGTCGCGCCGCCGCGATCGGCCGTGAGCCGGCGGAGCTGCGCGAGCACGGCATCGCCGGCTCGCGCGCCGAGGTCGAGGACCGCCTCGGCGCGCTCGCCGACGACGGCGTCGAGCGCGTGTACCTGCAGGTGCTCGACATGACCGACCTCGATCACGTCGACGAGATCGCGGCCTTCGCTGGGGTCAGCGCCGCCTGACCCGTGCCGGCGAGTGTCGGGATGCTGCTCGAGTGTCCCGACACTGCCGCACGAAGCCGACACTTCGGCGTCCCGGCCCGCGGCGCCCGCCGCCCGGGCACGCGAAAGGGGGCCGCCCACAGGCAGCCCCCTCCGTGTGCGTCGAGACTCAGGCGCGCGTACGACCGCGGTTCTTGGTGACGAGGCCCCAGATGAGCAGCACGATGATCGCGCCGCCGATCGCGAACACCCACGCCAGCGGTTCGAAGAAGCTGTTGTAGATGTCGAGGTTGAAGATGCCACCGGCGATCCAGCCACCGATCATGGCGCCGACGACGCCGAGGATCAGCGTCGTGATCCAGCCGCCGCCCTGCTTGCCGGGCAGGATCAGCTTGGCCAGTGCGCCTGCGATGAGGCCGAAGATGAGGAAGACGAGGAATCCCATGTATGTGATCCTTCCGTGTCGCAGCGGTGCAAGGGTGTCGCTCCGCCGGGACTCCGCGCTCTGCGATGTCCGACTGCAAGCGTACGCGGATTCATTGAGAATTCCTGGGAACTCGCCTGACTAGGCCTGGGCGCGCTCGAGTACGATCTCGCGGACCCTCGCTGCGTCCGCCTGTCCCCGCATGGCCTTCATGACGGCGCCGATCACCGCTCCGGCGGCCTGCACCTTGCCGTCGCGGATCTTCTGCAGCACGTCGGGCTGCGCCGCGAGCGCGTCGTCGACGGCCGCGACGAGCGCCGACTCGTCGGTGACCACCTGCAGGCCGCGAGCGGCCGCGACCTCGCTCGGCGACCCCTCCCCCGCGATGACGCCCTCGAGCGCCTGGCGCGCGAGCCGGTCGGTCAGCGTGCCCTGGTCGATCAGCCGCTGCAGCTCCGCGACGTGCTCGGGCTCGACGAGCGTCGACGCCTCGACGCCGCGCTCGTTGGCGACGCGGGCGAGCTCGCCAGTCCACCACTTGCGGGCCGACTGCGGCGTCGCGCCGGCACCGACCGTCGCCTCGACGAGGTGGAGCATGTCGCCGTTCACGACGTCCTGGAACTCGAGGTCGGTGAAGCCCCAGTCGGCCTTCAGCCGGCGACGGCGGGCGACGGGCTGCTCGGGCAGCTGCGCGCGCAGCTCCTCGACGAGCTCGCGGCTGGGCGCGACGGGCAGCAGGTCGGGCTCCGGGAAGTACCGGTAGTCGTCGGCGTCCGACTTCGGGCGGCCGGGGCTCGTCGTGCCGGTGTCCTCGTGCCAGTGCCGCGTCTCCTGCACGATCGTGCCGCCGGCCGCGAGGATCGCGGCCTGCCGCTGGATCTCGTAGCGCACGGCGCGCTCGACCGAGCGCATCGAGTTGACGTTCTTCGTCTCGGTGCGCGTGCCGAGCGCCTCCTGGCCGCGCGGGCGCAGGCTCACGTTCGCGTCGCAGCGCAGGTTGCCGCGCTCCATCCGCGCCTCCGAGATGCCGAGCGACAGCACGATGTCGCGGACCGTCGCGACGTAGGCCTTCGCGATCTCGGGCGCCGAGTGCTCGCCGCCGAAGATCGGCTTCGTCACGATCTCGACGAGCGGCACCCCGGCGCGGTTGTAGTCGACGAGCGAGTACTCCGCGCCCTGGATGCGGCCGGTCGAGCCGCCGACGTGCGTGAGCTTGCCGGCGTCCTCCTCCATGTGCGCGCGCTCGATCGGGATCGTGATCCGTCGGCCGTCGGCGAGCTCGACCTCGACCGAGCCCTCGAAGGCGATGGGCTCGTCGTACTGCGAGATCTGGTAGTTCTTCGGCGTGTCCGGGTAGAAGTAGTTCTTGCGCGCGAAGCGGCTCGAGGTGGCGATCTCGCAGTTCAGCGCGAGGCCGAGGGCGATCGAGTAGCGCACCGCCTGCTCGTTCACGACCGGCAGGCTGCCCGGCAGGCCGAGGCTCAGCGGGTCGACGAGCGTGTTCGGCTCGACGTCGTGGAAGTCGGGGTGCGCGGGGTTGGGCGCCGCCGAGAACATCTTCGTGCGCGTGCCGAGCTCGACGTGCACCTCGAAGCCCATCACCGGCTCGAAGCGCTCGAGCGCCTCGTCGAAGTCCATCAGCTTGTCCTTCATCGCGCCGCCTCCGTGAGCTCGGGTGCCTTGGTGGTGAGGATGCCGCCCCAGCGGTCGGCGAGCAGCGCCTCGATCGCGGCGCCCGCGCGGTAGAGCCGCTCGTCCTCGAACATCGGCGCGAGGATCTGCAGGCCGACGGGCATGCCGTCGTCGCCGAGCCCCATCGGGAGCCCCATCCCGGGGATGCCCGCGAGGTTCGCGGGGATCGTCGTGATGTCGTTGACGTACATCGCGAGCGGGTCGTCGAGCTTCTCGCCGAGCTTGAACGCTGTCGTGGGCGCCGCGGGGCTGATGAGCAGGTCCGCCTGCTCGAACGCGGCGTCGAAGTCGCGCTGGATGAGCGTGCGCACCTTCTGCGCGGAGCCGTAGTAGGCGTCGTAGTAGCCGGCCGACAGCGCGTAGGTGCCGAGGATGATGCGTCGCTTGACCTCCGCGCCGAAACCGGCCTCCCGGGTCGCGGCCATGACGTCCTCGACCGTCTGGCCGGGGCCCTCGACGCGCAGCCCGAAGCGCACGGAGTCGAAGCGCGCGAGGTTGCTCGACGCCTCCGCGGGCAGGATCAGGTAGTACGCGGCGACCGAGTAGGCGAACGACGGGCACGAGACTTCGACGACCTCGGCGCCAGCGGCCGTCAGCACGTCGACGGTCTCGCGGAAGCGCGCCTGCACGTCGGCGGCGATGCCCTCGGCGTCGAGCTCCTTGACGATGCCGACGCGCACGCCCTGCAGGCTGCCGGACGCAGCGCCCTCGCGCGCCGCGGCCGCGAAGGACGGCCACTCGCGCGCGAGGCTCGTGGAGTCGTGCGGGTCGTGCCCGCCGATGACGTCGTGGATGAGCGCCGAGTCGAGCACCGTGCGGGTGACGGGGCCGACCTGGTCGAGGCTCGAGGCGAGCGCGATGGCGCCGTAGCGGCTCACGCCGCCGTAGGTCGGCTTGACGCCGACGGTGCCGGTGACCGCGGCGGGCTGGCGGATCGAGCCGCCGGTGTCGGAGCCGAGCGCGAACGGCGCCTCGAAGGCGGCGACCGCAGCGGCCGAGCCGCCGCCCGAGCCGCCGGGGATGCGCTCGCGGTCCCACGGGTTGCGGGTCGGGCCGTAGGCGGAGTGCTCGGTCGACGAGCCCATCGCGAACTCGTCCATGTTCGTCTTGCCGAGCGCGACGAGGCCTGCCGCCTTCACGCGCTCGACGACGGTCGCGTCGTAGGGCGGGATCCAGCCCTCGAGGATGCGGGAGCCGGCCGTCGAGGGCATGCCGATCGTGCAGAGCACGTCCTTGATCGCGATCGGGGCGCCCGCGAGCTCGTGCAGCTGCTCGCCCGCGGCCCGGCGGGCGTCGATCGCCCGGGCGGCGTCGAGCGCGCCGTCGTTGACGTGCAGGAACGCGTGGATCTCGCCGTCGACCGCGGCGATCCGGTCGAGGTGCGCCTGCGTGGCCTCGACGCTCGAGACATCACCGGAGGCGAGCAGGCCTGCGAGCTCGTGGCCCGCGAGGCGCGTGAGGTCGCCGCTCACTGCTCCTCCCCCAGGATCGCCGAGACGCGGAAGCGCTCGCCGTCGTGGCTGGGAGCGCCGGCGAAGGTCTGCTCGTGCACGAGGGTCTCGCCGACGACATCGGCGCGCAGCACGTTCGTGAGCGGCACCGGGTGGCTCGTGGCGGGGACGTCGTCGCCGGCGATCTCGCGCACGGTGGCGATCGCGTCGACGATGGCGGAGAGCTCGGTCGTGAGGCTCGTCACCTCGTCGTCGGTCAGCGCGATGCGAGCGAGTCCAGCCAGGTGCTGGACCTCCTCGCGAGTGATCTCGGACATGCGTCTCCTCTGCGGCGGCGGGGGTCGCTCAATCCTACGGTCCGGCCCCGCGGTGACGGACCGGCTAGGGGTCCACCCGCTGCGTCGCGACGAGCGCCCAGACCCCGAGCGCCTCGAGCACGATCGCGGCGGCGAGGCACCACCACCGCAGGTCCGCGGCGATCGCGAGCGCCTCGCGCACGATGGCGCCGGGGCGGTAGGAGGGCCGGGTCCACGCGCCGATCACGGCGCCGTCGATGCCGGCCTCGGCGAGCAGGCCGGCGGTGCGGTAGGCGTGGTACTCGCTCGTCACGACGGCGAGGGGCGCCCGGCCGGGCGCAGTGACGAGCGGCCGCGAGAGCCGCAGGTTCTCGCGGGTCGTGGTGGACGCGTCCTCGAGGTCGATCGCGGCTGCCGGCACGCCCAGCTGCCGCTCGAGGTGCTCGGCCATCGCCGATGCCTCCGAGCGCACCTCATCGGCGCCCTGGCCTCCGGAGACCACGATCCGCGCATCCGGCCGCTGGGCCAGCGCATCGCGCCACACCTCGGCGCCCCGCTGCACGCGGCGGCGCAGCAGCGGGCCCACCTCTCGGCCTCGCAGGCCCGCGCCGAGGATGAGCACGGTGCCGGGCGGCGGCGGCGGCGTGCGGGCAGCGCGGGCGTGCACGAGCATCGCGACGACGAGCACGGCGGTGCCGAGGCCGGCGGCCCAGAGCGGCAGCGCGACGAGCAGCGCCGCCCGGGCGAGCGCGGGGTCGATCGCGCCGGCCACCGCGATCGCCGCCGCAAGCGCCGCCATGCCGGCGCCCAGCGCAGCGATCAGCGGGTCGACGCGACGCACGCGCACGAGTCGCGGCAGCATGAGCGCGTGCCACAGCGAGGCGCCGCCCAGGCCGAGCGCCGCGATCGCCGCGACGCTGACGAGCAGCGCCCAACCGCCGTGCTCGAGCGGCACGTCGAGCCACGCGGCGACCGGCCGCTGCAGCGGCCGCGCGGCGAGCAGCGCACCGGTGGCGACCACGACCGCCGCCCACAGCGCCGGGGCGAGCACGCGCATCCGCCGTCGCATCGCCACGCTCAGCACCCTAGCCGCGCCGGCCTCCCCGCTCGCGCCTCCCGGCGAGCTCCTCTCGGCGAGCTCCGCCGCCCGCCGACCCCTCCGCACAACGCAAGCCCGGCGGCCCGGATCCGGCCCCATCGGGTGATGCTCGCCCGCTCGCCCGCTGGACCAGTCCGGGGGGCTTGCGTTGTGCGCGCACGAGGGGAGGCTCCTGCGGCGCGCGGGGTCGGCAGCCGGGCGAGGTTGCGGGAGACTCGAACGTGTGTTCGAATGGATGCATGCGGTGGGAGGGACAGACGGCGACGCACGTCGACGCGGATGCGCTGCCGGGGCTCGAGGAGCGCGGCAGCGTGCTGGAGTCGTGGCCGACGCCCGGCTTCGACGGCGCCTCCTTCCTCGAGGTGACGGCGAAGAGCGCCCTCAACCACGTCGCGGGCGACGGCTTCATGGGCGGCGCGTGGACGATCAACCCCTACCGCGGCTGCCAGCACGCGTGCCGCTACTGCTTCGCGCGCAACACCCACACCTACCTCGACCTCGACGCGGGCGCCGACTTCGATTCCCGCATCGTCGTGAAGGCGAACCTCGTCGAGGTGCTCGAGCGCGAGCTCGCGGGGCCGCGCAAGGACGTCACCGCGGTGCAGCTCGGCACGAACACCGACCCGTACCAGCGCGCGGAGGGCCGCTACCGGCTGATGCCCGGCGTGCTGCGCGCACTCGCGCGCCACGGCGCCTCGATCTCGATCCTCACGAAGGGCACCCTGCTGCGCCGGGACCTGCCGCTGCTCGCCGAGATCGCCCGCGACGTGCCGGTGTCGATCGCGATGTCGATCGCCATCTTCGACGACGAGCTGCAGCAGGAGGTCGAACCAGGCACGCCGACGACGCGCTCGCGGCTCGAGACGGTGCGCGCGGTGCGCGACGCCGGCCTCGACTGCGCGGTGTTCGCGATGCCGATCCTGCCGGGGCTCACCGACACGCGCGCGCACCTCGAGACGGCGTTCTCGGCGATCGCCGAGGCGGGCGCCACGAGCGCGATCGCGAGCGCGCTGCACCTGCGGCCGGGTGCGCGGGAGTGGTACCTGCAGTGGCTGCGCGCCGAGCACCCCGAGCTGCTCCCCCTCTACGACCGCGTCTACCGCGACGCCCGCGGCCGCTTCGGCTCCTACGCGCACCCCGAGTACCGCTCGTGGCTCCGCGACCGCATCCGGCCGCTCCAGCGCAGCCACGGGCTCGGCCGCACCGTGGTCGCGCCCGGCACCGGCATCTCTGCCGTCGCACCGAGCAACCGCGCGAAGCAGCTGCCGAGCACGTCCGGCGAGCCGACGCTCGCCGCGGCGACCCTCTTCTAGACGGTCTCCACGAACGCGCGGATGCGCTGCGAGCACTCGGGATGGTCGATCACGCGATGCCCGTGGCCGGGCAGCACCTCGTGCGCGGCGCCCAGCGCGACGAGCGCGGCCGCGACCTCCTCGTACTCGGGGTTCCATCCGCCGGTGAGCACGAGCGTGGGCGTCTC
>Ga0213836_100902_pt1 | contig 20688 bp, 18 predicted proteins | sample SWPATP03_FD_160578 | JGI IMG/M metagenome (GOLD analysis project Ga0213836, IMG submission 160578) | Coastal seawater microbial communities from Marineland, Florida, United States - SWPA TP0 #3 | ecosystem: Environmental > Aquatic > Marine > Coastal | place: USA: Florida | collected 2016-08-05
GCTCGTGCACGCCCTGCGCTCGAGCGGCAGCGTCTTCGCCGAGGAGGAGCTGGCCGAGCTCGGCCGCGCCGCGACCGACGCCGCCGCGCTCGAGCGGCTGGTCGAGCGCCGGGCGGCGGGGGAGCCGATCGAGCAGATCGTCGGCACCGCCGCCTTCGCCGAGCTGCGCGTCGTGGTGCGGCCGGGCGTCTTCGTGCCGCGCCGTCGCACGGTGCTGCTCGCGACCATCGTCGCCGACGCCCTGCGCGCGCTGCCGCCTGGCGCGCGGCTGCTCGACCTCGGCTGCGGCTCCGGCGCGATCGCGGCGCTCGCGATGCATCGCGTGCCGGGCATCGAGGTGGTCGCGATCGACGCCGACCCGGTCGCGGTGGCGTGCGCTCGCGAGAACCTGCCGACCGCCCTCGTGCTGCGGGCCGACTCGCCCGACGTGCTCGACGCATCCGCCGCCTTCGACGTCATCGCCGCGAACCTGCCCTACGTGCCGGCGCGCGAGCTCGCGCACATGCCCCACGACGCCCGCGACCACGAGCCGCTGCTCGCGCTCGACGGCGGCACCGACGGGCTCGCGCCGCTGCGCGCCCTCGCCCCGGCGATCGCCGGGCGGCTCGCGCCGGGCGGCATCGTCGCGATCGAGCTGGCGCCCGAGCAGGTCGACGTCGCGGCCGGCATCCTGCAGCGCGCCGGGCTCGGCGCCGTCGAGCAGCGCGACGACGAGGAGCTCGGCGCGACCGTGCTCGTGGCGGTGCGCGCCGCGCGTTAGCGTTGGGGCCAAGCATCGAAGGAGGCCCCCGTGGGCGTCGCGGACAACACGCGCGAGATCGAGTCGACCATCGTCACCGACCTGCGGGAGCGGATGAGCTACGGCTCCTATCTCGGCCTCGACACGCTGCTCGCGTCGCAGCACCCGCGGAGCGAGCCGGAGCACCACGACGAGCTGCTGTTCATCATCCAGCACCAGTCGACCGAGCTGTGGCTCAAGCTCGTCATCCACGAGCTCGACGACGCCCGCGCGCTGCTCGCCGCGGACCAGCTCGGCGCGGCGCTCAAGCGCATCGCGCGCGTGAAGCACATCCAGGAGGTGCTGACGCAGCAGTGGTCGGTGCTCGCGACGCTCACGCCCACCGAGTACGTGCAGTTCCGGGGCGCGCTCGCCAGCGCCTCCGGCTTCCAGTCGGCGCAGTACCGCCTCGTCGAGTTCGCGCTCGGCAACAAGCACGAGCGGATGCTGCAGGTCTTCGCCTCGAACCCCACCGACCACGCGGCGCTCGCGGCCGAGCTCGAGCGGCCGAGCCTGTACGACGAGTTCCTGCGGCTGCTCGCGCGCCGCGGCCACGCGGTGCCTGCCGAGGTGCTCGACCGCGACGTGCGCAAGGCGCACGTCTTCAGCGAGCCGCTCGTCGACGTCTTCACGCGCATCTACACCGATGCCGGGCAGCCCGAGGGCGCGGAGCACTGGCGCGAGTACGAGGCGTGCGAAGAGCTCGTCGACCTCGAGGACAACTTCCAGCTCTGGCGCTTCCGGCACCTGCGCACGGTCTCGCGCACCATCGGGCAGAAGCGCGGCACGGGCGGCTCGAGCGGCACGGACTTCCTGCGCCGCGCGCTCGACCTCACCTTCTTCCCCGAGCTCTACGGCGTGCGGACGCGGCTCGAGGGGTGACCGCGCCGATCATCGCCCGCGTCGACCGCGCGCGCATCGGCGGTCGGTGGGTGACGGATGTCGTGGTCGAGCTGAGCGAGACCGGCATGCGGCTCGTGCCGCCCGACGAGGTGCCGGAGCGCGTCCGCACCCGGATCGGCGGCGTGCTCATGCCGCCCATCACCGACGCGCACGTGCACCTCGGGCTCACCGACGCGAGCCGGCGCGAGCCGACCGCGCTCGGTCGCGTGCTCGACCTCGGCTGGGCCCCGGAGGCGCTCCCCGGCCTGGCCGGCGCCGCGCGCGCCGCGCACCGCGGCCTCGACGTGCGGGTCGCGGGACCCTTCCACGCCGCGGTCGGCGGCTACCCGTCCGATCGCGCATGGGCGCCGCCGGGCGCGGTCGTGCAGCTCGCCGACGCGGACGACGCGGCCCGCTCGGTGCGCGCCGCGGCCGACGCCGGCGCATCCGTCATCAAGGTCACGCTCCACGCCGAGGCGGGACCGGTGCTCGACCACGCCCTGCTCGAGGCGCTCGCCGGGCACGCGCACGACGCGGGACTGCCGCTCGTCGCCCACGTGCAGGGCGATGGGATGGCCGAGCGCGCCCTCGTCGCCGGCGTCGACGTGCTCGCGCACGCGCCGTGGACCGAGCGCCTGAGCGACGACGTCATCCGCACGGCAGCGGCGCGCCAGACCTGGATCTCGACGCTCGCGATGCACGAGCGCGACGGCGACGACGCGGCGCTCGCGCGCGCGACCGACAACCTCGCCCGCTTCGCAGCCGCCGGGGGAGCCGTCGCCTACGGCACCGATCTCGGGAACGGCAGCGCGCGCTTCGACCTCGACCCGGCGGAGGTCGCGGCGCTGCGGCGCGCCGGGATCGACGGCACGGCGCTCGTCGACGCGCTGCTCGCCGAGCGCCTGCTGCCCGCGGGCGGCACCTTCGGCGGCGTGGCAGCGGCCGTCCACGACGACGCGTCGTTCCTCGCTCGCCTCGACCGCGCGAGCTCGCTGCCCCTCGACTGGTTCCACATGGAGGACGAATGACCGACACCGCCGCCCGCGCCGCCGCGCTCGACGCCGCAGACCCGCTCGCGGCGCACACCGCCGCGTTCGTGCGCGACCCGAGCGTCGTCTCGTACCTCGACGGCAACTCGCTCGGCCGGCCGCTCGCGGCGCTCGAGCAGCGCTTCGCGCGCTTCATCGGCCACGACTGGGGCACCCGGCTCATCCGCGGCTGGGACGAGGGCTGGATGCGTCGCCCGTACGACCTCGGCGACCGGCTCGGGGCGCTCGTGGGCGCGGCCGCCGGTCAGGCCTTCGTCGGCGACTCGACCACCGTGCTGCTCTACAAGCTCGTCCGCGCCGCGGTCGACGCGCAGGCGGCGAGCGGTCGCACCGAGATCATCATCGAGGACGACAGCTTCCCGACCGACCGGTTCATCGTCGAGGGCGTCGCCGCGGAGCGCGGGCTCGACATCCGCTGGATCGAGGTCGACCGCGCCGCCGGGGTCACGCTCGAGCAGGTCCGGGCGATCGTGGGGGAGCGCACCGCGCTCGTGCTGCTCAGCCACGTCGCCTACCGCTCCGGCCACGTCGCCGACGTGGCGGGCATCACCGCCGCAGCGCACGACGCGGGCGCGCTCGTGCTGTGGGACCTGTGCCACTCGGCGGGCGTCATCCCGACCGAGCTCGACGAGAGCGGGGTCGACCTCGCGGTCGGCTGCACCTACAAGTACCTGAACGGCGGTCCCGGCTCGCCCGCCTTCGGCTACGTGCGGCGCGAGCTGCAGACGGCGCTCGCGCAGCCGATCCAGGGCTGGATGGGCGCGGCCGACGTCTTCGCGATGGCGCCGCGCTACGAGCCGGCCCCCGACCTGCGCCGCTTCGCGAGCGGCACGCCCCCCGTGCTCGCGACCGTCGCGCTCGAGGCGATGGTCGAGCTGCTCGAGCAGGTCGGCGTCGACGCCGTGCGCGAGAAGTCGGTCGCGCTCACCGACTTCGCCGAGGCGTCGCTCGAGGCGCACGTGCTCCCGCTCGGCGCGCGCCTCGCGAGCCCGCCGGCCGGGCCGACGCGCGGCAGCCACCTCACCGTCACGCATCCGGCCTTCCGGGAGGTCACCGAGCGGCTCTGGGCGCGCGGCGTCATCCCCGACTTCCGCGGCCCCGACGGCATCCGGGTCGGGCTCTCACCGCTCAGCACGACGTTCGCCGAGGTGGAGACCGGCGTCGCGGCGATCGGCGAGGAGCTCCGGGCCGCGCTGGCATGACCGGCGGCTACGCTTCACATGCGAACCCCGCACCCGCGTCCGCGCCCGCGACGCCCACCCGGCCACCGGGCACCGAAGGCAATGGAGCCAGCATGACCGACACCCCCACGTACAAGCTCGACCCCGCCCCGCAGGGCGAGCGCATCTACGCCGGCCCGACGCGCATCGAGCGCGACTCGCTCGGCGAGCTGCCGGTGCCGGCCGACGCGTACTGGGGGATCCACACGGAGCGCGCGCTCAACAACTTCCCCATCACCGGCCGCTCGATCTCGGTCTACTCCGACCTCGTCAACGCGCTCGCGGTCGTCAAGCAGGCGTGCGCGCGCGCCAACCGCGAGATCGGCGTGCTCGACCCCGACAAGGCCGACCTCATCGACCGCGTCTGCCGGCGCATCCGCGGCGGCGAGCTGCACGACCAGTTCAAGGTCGGCGTCATCCAGGGCGGCGCGGGCACGTCCACGAACATGAACACGAACGAGGTCATCGCCAACGCGTGCCTCGTCGAGCTCGGCCACGCCAAGGGCGACTACGAGCACTTCAGCCCCATCGACGACGTGAACCGCTCGCAGTCGACGAACGACACCTACCCGACGTCGATCAAGGTCGCGATGTCGTTCACGCTCCGCCGCCTGCTCGACGAGCTCGTGCGGCTGACGGATGCGTTCGACGCGAAGGCGGTCGAGTTCCGCGACGTGCTCAAGGTCGGCCGCACGCAGCTGCAGGATGCCGTGCCGATGACGCTCGGGCAGGAGTTCCGCGGCTTCGCCGTGACGCTGCGCGAGGACCGCGACCGGCTCGAGGAGACCATCGCGTGGCTCAGCGAGGTCAACCTCGGCGCCACCGCGATCGGCACCGGCATCACCGCCGACCCGCGCTACGCCGAGGCGGCCTGCCGCCACCTCGCGGAGCTCACGGGCCTCCCGATCGTCGCGGCCGCCGACCTCATCGAGGCGACGAGCGACACGGGCGTGTTCATGACGCTGTCGGGCACGCTCAAGCGCTGCGCCGTGAAGCTCTCGAAGATCTGCAACGACCTGCGGCTGCTGTCGTCGGGCCCGCAGGCCGGGCTCGGCGAGATCACGCTGCCGCCGAAGCAGGCAGGCTCGTCGATCATGCCCGGCAAGGTGAACCCGGTCATCCCGGAGGTCGTCAACCAGGTCGCGTTCGCGGTCATCGGTTCGGATGCGACGGTCACCGCCGCCTCCGAGGCCGGACAGCTGCAGCTCAACGCCTTCGAGCCGGTCATCGCGCACCAGATCCTGCAGAGCCTGCACTGGATGACGCAGGCGTGCCTCACGCTGCGCGTGAACTGCGTCGACGGCATCGAGGCGAACCGCGAGCGGCTCGGGCTGATGGTGGGCACGTCGGTCGGCGTCGTCACGGCGCTCACGCCCTACCTCGGCTACGCCGACTCGGCGAAGCTCGCGCACGAGGCGCTCACGAGCCACAAGTCGATCGCCGACCTCGTGGTCGAGGGCGGCCTCATGGACCGCGAGCGGGTCGAGAAGCTGCTCGCGCCCGCGCGGCTGTCGGGCCTGCAGCCTGTGACGCAGGCGATCCCGGTGATCTCGCCCGACGACCTGCCCTGACCGGCACGCGGACCGCGAGGAGCGCGACGGGACTCGCTACGCTCCTTGCGTGACCGCCACCGCTCCACTGTCGCCGCTCGCGCAGCCGAAGGGCCCGGATGTCGGGCTGATCGCCGGCATCATCGGCATCGCCGTGCTCGCGCTCGCGTCCTTCGGCGTGATCCTGGTGCTGGGCGGGGCGATCGGCAACCCGCTGGTCGTCGCGACCTCCGGCGTGATGGCGCTCGTGCCGCTCTCGTTCGTCATCTGGGCGGTGCTCGCGATCGACCGCTGGGAGCCGGAGCCGCGCATCGCGATGTGGTTCGCGGCGCTCTGGGGCGGCATCGCCGCCGTGCTGCTGACGCTCGCGCTCAACACGTGGGTGCTCGAGCCGATCGTCGGGCGCTTCCTGCAGTCGCAGGAGCAGTACCAGCTCTACGCGACGGTCATCCAGGCACCCATCACCGAGGAGCTGTGGAAGTCCATCCCGGTGGTCATCATGTTCCTGTTCTTCCGGCGCACGTTCGACGGCCCGGTCGACGGCGTCGTCTTCGCGGCGCTCTCGGCCGCGGGGTTCGCGTTCACCGAGAACATCCTCTACTTCGGCACGTCGCTCGCGGAGTCGGGCGACGGCTCCTTCATCTTCTTCCTGCGCGGCATCATGAGCCCGCTCACGCATGCGATCTTCACCGCCGGCGGCATCGGGCTCGCGCTCGGCCTCGCCGCGCGGCTGCGCTCGCGCTGGTGGTTCCTGCTCGCGTTCCCGGCCGGCTGGCTCGTCTCGGCGCTGCTGCACGCGCTGTGGAACTCGTCGAGCTGGTGGGTGCCCGGCGGCACCGTCGGCTTCTTCGTCTACTACCTCGTCGTGCAGGTGCCGCTCTGCGTGCTCGCGGCGGCGCTCGTCTGGCTGCTGCTGCGGCAGGAGATCCGCATCACCCGTGCCCGCCTGCACGACTACGGCCGTGCCGGATGGTTCACGGCCGAGGAGGTCGAGCGCCTCTCGACGGGCGACGGGCGGGCCTCGCTGCTGGCCTGGGCCCGGAAGCGCGGCCTGCGGCGCACGATGCGCGACTACATCATCACCGCCACTCGGCTCGCCAACCACCGGCAGCGCGCGCTCGTCGGCCGTGATCGCAGCCGCAGCAGCATGGCCGACGAGGCCACGCTGCTCGCGCGCCTCGTGCAGCACCGGCGGGGGATGGCCTCCGCGGTGGTGGGCCAGCCGGTGGCGATGGCGGTCGGCGCGCCCGTCGCGGCGCCGACCGCCCGCGTGCAGCGCTTCGGCGACCTCGATGCCGCTTGGCCGCCGCGCCGTTGAACCCCATCTCTGGTAGAGTCGAGCGGTTGCCGTAGACCGGCCGCGGACAGAGAGCGCTCCTGCATCGGGCAGGGGCACCGCGCTGCGAGGAGAGAGGGGTCTCACACCATGAGCCTGAACGCAGAGATCAAGAAGGCCATCATCGAGGAGTACGCCACGCACGAGGGCGACACCGGAAGCCCCGAGGTGCAGGTCGCGCTCATGTCGCGCCGCATCAAGGACCTCACGGAGCACCTGAAGGAGCACAAGCACGACCACCACTCGCGTCGTGGTCTGCTGCTGCTCGTCGGGCAGCGTCGCCGCCTGCTCGGCTACCTCCAGGAGATCGACATCGCCCGCTACCGCGCGCTCATCGAGCGCCTCGGTCTGCGCCGCTAGCCTTCGAAGCGTTCTGGAGGGCCGTCCCTGCGGGGGCGGCCCTTCGTCGTGGCCGCGCCGGATGGCCCGACGTCCTGGGGTTCCGCGGCCCGTGCTGATAGCCTGTCCGAGGCCGCGTCTGCGGCCGTCGTGCGCCCGATTCGCACCTGCTCGAGAGCTGGTCGTTGGTGGAGGGTGCCGAAGTCGCCTTCGGCGCTCTCCACTGATGACCACTCCGTGCCGCGACCGGTGCACGACATCCATGTCGTGCCCTCGCGGGCACAGGAGAGGAGTGACCTTCATGGAAGGTCCCGAGATCACATTCGCCGAGGCTGTCATCGACAACGGCCGATTCGGCACGCGCACCGTCCGGTTCGAGACCGGCCGCCTCGCACAGCAGGCCCAGGGCGCAGCCGTCGCGTACATCGACGAGGAGACGATGCTGCTGAGCGCCACGAGCGTCTCGAAGCACCCGAAGGACAACTTCGACTTCTTCCCGCTCACCGTCGACGTCGAGGAGCGCATGTACGCCGCGGGCCGCATCCCCGGCTCGTTCTTCCGTCGCGAGGGCCGCCCCTCGACCGACGCGATCCTCACGTGCCGCCTCATCGACCGGCCGCTGCGCCCGTCGTTCGTGGAGGGCATCCGCAACGAGGTGCAGGTCGTCGTCACCGTGCTCGCCATCGAGCCCGACGAGCTCTACGACGTGCTCGCCATCAACGCCGCGTCCATGTCGACGCAGCTCTCCGGCCTGCCCTTCGACGGCCCGATCGGCGGCGTCCGCGTCGCGCTGATCGACGGCCAGTGGGTCGCGTTCCCCAAGCACTCGCAGCTCGAGCAGGCCGTGTTCAACATGGTCGTCGCCGGCCGCGTGGTCACCGACGCCGCGGGCGTCGAGGACGTCGCGATCATGATGGTCGAGGCCGAGGCCACCGACAACGCGTGGGAGCTCATCCAGGGCGGCGCCGTGAAGCCGACCGAGGAGATCGTCTCGCAGGGCCTCGAGGCCTCGAAGCCGTTCATCAAGCAGCTCGTCGCCGCGCAGGCCGAGGTCGCGAAGACCGCCGCCAAGCCGACGCAGGAGTACCCGCTCTTCCCGCCCTACTCGCCCGAGGCCCTCGAGGCCGTGCGTGGCATCGCGAAGGACCGTCTCGGCGAGGTCTACCGCATCGCGGGCAAGCTCGAGCGCCAGGACGCCGACGACCAGCTCAAGGAGCAGGTCAAGCAGGAGATCGCGCAGCGCATCGAGCGCGGCGAGCTCGACTCGATCGTCGCGACGCAGGTCTCGGGCGCCTACAAGGCGGTGACGAAGGAGGTCGTCCGCGGCCGCATCCTCACCGACCAGATCCGCATGGACGGCCGCGGCCTCGCCGACATCCGTCCGCTCGACGCCGAGGTGGCCGTCGTGCCGCGCGTGCACGGCTCCGCGATCTTCCAGCGCGGCGAGACGCAGATCATGGGCATCACGACGCTCAACATGCTTAAGCTCGAGCAGCAGATCGATTCGCTCAGCCCTGTCACGTCGAAGCGCTACATGCACAACTACAACTTCCCGCCCTACTCGACCGGTGAGACCGGCCGCGTCGGCAGCCCGAAGCGCCGCGAGATCGGTCACGGAGCGCTCGCCGAGCGTGCGCTGATGCCGGTGCTCCCGAGCCGCGACGAGTTCCCCTACGCGATCCGCCAGGTCTCGGAGGCGCTCGGCTCGAACGGCTCGACGTCGATGGGCTCGGTCTGCGCCTCGACGCTCGCGCTCCTCAACGCCGGCGTGCCGCTGCGCGCACCGGTCGCGGGCATCGCGATGGGCCTCGTGAGCGACACGGTCGACGGACAGGTCCGCTACGCGGCGCTGACCGACATCCTCGGCGCTGAGGACGCGCTCGGCGACATGGACTTCAAGGTCGCCGGCACGCCCGAGTTCATCACGGCCATCCAGCTGGACACGAAGCTCTCGGGCCTGCCCGCCTCCGTGCTCCACGGCGCGCTGACGCAGGCGAAGGAGGCGCGCACGAAGATCCTCGAGGTCCTGAACGCCGCCATCGACGCCCCCGACGAGATGGCGCCCACCGCGCCGCGCGTCATCAGCGTGCAGATCCCGGTCGACAAGATCGGCGAGCTGATCGGCCCGAAGGGCAAGACGATCAACCAGATCCAGGACGACACGGGCGCCCAGATCTCGATCGAGGACAACGGCACCGTCTACATCGGCGCGGTCGACGGACCCTCGGCGGAGGCCGCGCGCGCCGCGGTCAACGCGATCGCCAACCCGCTCAACCCGGAGCTCGGCGAGCGCTACCTCGGCACCGTCGTGAAGACGGCGTCGTTCGGCGCCTTCGTCTCGCTGCTCCCGGGCCGCGACGGCCTGCTGCACGTCACGGCGATGCGCGCCCTCAACGGCGGCAAGCGCATCGAGAGCGTCGAGGACGTCGTGTCGATCGGCCAGAAGATCCAGGTCGAGATCACGAAGATCGACGACCGCGGCAAGCTCTCGCTCGAGATCGTCGACGAGTCGGCGCCGGCCGCGGATGCGGTCGAGTCGACGCAGTCGGCGGACGCGGCCGAGTAGTCGCTCCCACGACGGATGCCCTCACCCTCCCGGGTGGGGGCATCCGTCGTCTGCGCCTAGGCTGGGCGGATGCCCGCAGTCCAGCTCCCGCTCGAGACCCCTGAGATCGCCATCGCAGCAGCGGGCGGTGCGCTCGTGCGCCGCAGCGTGCTGCCGAGCGGCGTGCGCGTGCTCACGGAGCGCGTGCCGGGGGCGCTGAGCGCGACGGTCGGGTTCTGGGTGCCGGTGGGCTCGCGCGACGAGCGCGACGACGCGCGCGGCGCGACGCACTTCCTCGAGCACCTGCTGTTCAAGGGCACCCCGACGCGGTCGGCGTTCGACATCGCGGTGGCCTTCGACGAGGTGGGCGGCGAGCACAACGCGCTCACCGCCAAGGAGCACACCTGCTACTACGCGAAGGTGCGCGACCGCGACCTGCCGATGGCGGTCGACGTGCTCGCCGACATGGTGACGTCGTCGCTGCTCGACGCCGACGAGTTCGAGCGCGAGCGCGACGTCATCCTCGAAGAGCTCGCGATGGCCGACGACGACCCGGGCGATGTCGCGGGGGAGCGGCTCAGCGAGCTCGTGCTCGGGCTCGAGGCGCCGCTCGGCCGGCCGATCGGCGGCACGCCGGGCTCCATCACCGAGGTCTCGCGCGACCGTGTCGCCGAGCACTACCGCGAGCACTACGGGGCGGGCGACCTCGTCGTCACCGTCGCGGGGGCCGTCGACCACGACGCGGTCGTCGAGCAGCTGCAGCTCGCGCTCGTCCGCTACGGCTGGTCGCTCGACGCCGCGAGCCCCCGGCCGCGGCGCGACCGCGCGGCGCAGCCCTACGCGGCCGGCGGCCTGACCGTGGTGCAGCGCCCGCTCGAGCAGGTGAGCCTCATGATCGGCACGCCCGGCATCACCGCGACCGACCCCCGGCGCGGTGCGATGGCGGTGCTCAACGCCGTGCTCGGCGCCGGCATGTCGTCGCGGCTCTTCCAGGAGATCCGCGAGAAGCGCGGCCTCGCCTACTCGGTCTACTCCTACGCATCCGGCTACGCCGACGCCGGCCTCATGGGCATGGCTGCCGCGTGCGCGCCGCGGAAGACCCTCGAGGTCGCGCAGCTCATGCTCGGCGAGCTCGAGCGGCTCGCCGACGGCGCGAGCGACGAGGAGCTGCGGCGCGCGAAGGGCCAGCTCGCGGGCGGCTCGGCGCTCGCGCTCGAGGACTCCGACACGCGCATGTCGCGGCTCGGCCGGGCGGAGCTGACGCTCGGCGAGTTCCTCGACATCGACGCGACGCTCGAGCGCATCGATCGCGTCACCGACGCGGATGTGCGCGCGCTCGCCGCCGAGCTGGCATCCGGATCCCGCTCGATCGCGGCCGTCGGCCAGGTGCCGGAGGGCCTCGACACCCAGCTCGTGTCCCCCGGCTCGGCTAGGGTGGATGGAGCGGCCGCAGCCGCTCCATGACGATCACGAGGGCACTGACGCGCCCTGCACGGACCGGCGCATCGATGCGCCGAGTGGAGGAACGATGGCGCACCTGCTCTACCTGGTACGACATGGGGAGCAGGTCGACGCGGAGCATGGCGTCGAGGACGGCAGGCTCTCGCCGCGCGGCGTCCGGCAGGCGCACGCCATCGCGCAGCGGCTCTCGGGCGTGCACTTCGACAGCGCCTGGACCTCGCCGCTGCTGCGCGCGACCGAGACCGCCGCGATCATGCAGCAGCGGCTCCCGGCGGTCGAGTTCGAGCCGTCGTCGCTGCTGCTCGACTGCATCCCGTCGGGGCTCGAGCCCGACACGCCGCTGCCCTTCCAGTCGTTCCTGAAGAGCATCCGACCCGCGGAGGCCGAGGCGGGCGCCGCCCAGATGCACGACGCGGCGGAGCACTGGCTGCGCCCGTCGCGCGGCGACGTCAACGAGCTGCTCATCACCCACAACTTCGTCATCGGCTGGTTCGTGCGCGAGGTCATGCAGTCGCCGCACTGGCAGTGGATGGGCCTCAACCAGGCGAACTGCGGCCTGACGATCATCCGCCGGCGCTCCGGCAAGCCGCCGCAGCTCGTCGTGCACAACGACCTCGGCCACCTGCCGCCCGAGGACCGCACGGGCCTCCCCATCCCCCAGCCGTACTAGCGGCCCGGCCAGCCCGCCGCGCCCGAGTCCCGGCCGCCAGTTGAGAGTTTGCGTCCGAGTCACCCCCAACTCGGACGCAAACGCTCAACGCGTCGCGGCGATGCGCCATCCACAGGGGGCAGAGCACTAGGCACGCGACCTCGCGCGCTCGCAGCAGAGTGCGCCCATGGCAGGCAGCATCGACATCCCCGAGCTCGGAGACGAGCTCTCGGTCGGCGTCGCGGCGCTCCGCGCTCGCGGCGTGAGCGAGAAGCGACTGCGCGCGCGGACGCTCGCCCGACCATTCCGCGGCATCCGCGCCGAGGCTGTCGAGCCGACGATCGCCGGAAGAGCGAGGCAGTACGCGCCGAGGCTCCGACCAGGCCAGGCGATCGGCGGCGCAGCCGGCGCAGCGCTGTGGGGGATGCCGCTGCCCGACTGGTGCGACGAAGCGCCCGTCACGGTGGTCGTGCAGCGTGGAGCGCACCGTCCTCGTACCGACGGCATCGAGAGCATCTCGCTCGTCGAGGGCCGCTTCACAGTGCAGCGCCTCGATGACCTGCCGGTCACGTCACCGATCCTCACGCTGTGCACGCTCGCGCGGACGCTCGACCTCGATGCGCTCATCGTCGTCGCGGATGCGCTGATGGCGCCGCGGGAGCGCTACCCGCGCCTCCGCTTCCCGCGGCCGGCGGCGACGCCGGAGCGCCTGGCGGCCGCGTGCCGCGCGTGGACGGGCGCGCCGGGTGCCGGACGTCTCCGTGCAGCCCTGGAAGAGGCGCGGCCCGGCGTCGATTCACCCATGGAGACGCCGACGCGGTGCATCCTCGTGCGCGGCGGTCTGCCGGAGCCGGAGGTCAACGGCGAGATCTACGCCGACGGCAGGCTGCTGGCGCAGCCTGACCTGCTGTACCGCGATGCGAAGGTCGCCATCGAGTACGACGGCGAGCAGCACTTCGCGGACGCCCGCCAGCGCGCGCACGACATCGAGCGCGACGAGCGGCTGCGAGCGCTGGGCTGGACGGTCATACGCGTGACGGCAGCGATGCTCGCGAAGCCCTGGCTGCTCGTGGAGCGCGTGCGAGCCGCACTCGCCGCCGCCCGTTGAGCGTTTGCGTCCGAGTAGAGCGCAACTCGGACGCAAACCCTCAACACCCGATGAGGCGCGCGCTGCCTGTTGAGCATTTGCGTCCGAGAGGAGGGCAACTCGGACGCAAACCCTCAACAGCCGGGCACCTGCCCTCTGGGTGAGCTCGGCCCGAGCACGCGCTCAGGCGAGCGACTTGCGGAACCAGGTCGTCGCGTTCGGGTTGTCGTTGTAGGCGGGCACGGATGCGTAGCCCCGGGTCGTGTAGAGCCGGTTCGCGGCCGTCAGCGCGCTGTTCGTGTCGAGCACGACCTCGGTCGCACCGAGCTCCACCGCGCGCGCCTCGAGCGCGGTGAGCAGCGACGCGCCCGTGCCCATGCCGCGGCCCGCCGGTGCGACGTAGAGGTGCTTCACCTCGAACCGCTCCGGCGACAGCCGCCGCAGCGCGCCGCAGCCGACCGGCTCGCCGTCCGACCACGCGACGAGGAACGCGCCCTCGGGGGCGCGCAGCGTCGCGGGGTCCGCGGGCTTCGGCGTGTAGACACCGCCCACGAACGAGATCGCGCGGTCGGAGAAGTAGGCGTGCAGCAGGGCCTGCGCGACGGCGGAAGCGGGGTCCTCGGGTGCGATCGTGACAGCCACCCGACCACCCTACGACCGCTCCCCGCCAGCGCTCGTCGCGCGGGCGGGGCCGTAGGCTGGACGCCATGGCAGGCACCAGGCGCATCGGCATCGCGGGCTCGACCGGCAGGCTCGGCTCCCTCGCGCTCCGGCTGGTCGCCGGGGCCGACGACCTCGAGCCGGTCGAGCTCGACGTGCGCGATGGGCTCGGCCTGTCCGGGCTCGACGCGATCTTCGACGCGACGGTGCTCGACGCGAGCGAGCGGCTCGTCGACGCAGCGGTCGACGCGGGCGTGCCCGTCGTCGTCGGCACGAGCGGATGGACGCAGGAGCGCATCCGCGACCTGCGCGACCGCGGCGCGGAGGGCATCCGCATCGTGCCCAACTTCTCGCTCGGCAGCGTGCTCGAGACGCACCTCGCGACGATCGCCGCCCGGCACTTCACCGCCGTCGAGGTCGTCGAGGCGCACCACGACCGCAAGCGCGACGCCCCGAGCGGCACCGCGACCCGCACGGCGGAGGCGATCGGCGCGGTGCGCGGCTTCCGGCCCGCGACGCCCGACGAGCCCGGCCGCGGCACGATCGTCGCCGGCGTGCCCGTGCACGCGCTCCGACTGCCGGGCGTCGTCGCGCGCCAGGAGATCGTCTTCGGCGGCACGGGCGAGACCCTCACGATCCGCCACGACACGACGTCGAGCGACTCCTACAGCGCCGGCATCCTGCTCGCGCTGCGCGCCGAGCGGCAGCCGGGCGTGACCGTCGGCATCGACGACCTGCTGGGCCTGTCGTGACGGATCGGCCCGCCGCGCGCGTCGGCCTCCGCAAGTCGGTCGCGCTGGTGATGGCGGCGCTGCTCGCCCTCTACGTCGTCGTCGCCGGCGACCGCGCGGTGCGGTTCATCGCCACGGGCGAACCGCTCGCGATCGTCGTCGGCGCCGCGGTCGTCGTCAGCTTCCTCGTCGGCGCCTGGGCGCTCGTGCGCGAGGTCGTCTTCGGCGCGCAGCTCGAACGGGCCGTGGCAGAGCTCGAGGCGGCCGGCGGCATGCCGGCGCCGCTGCCGGGCACGCCGTCGGGCCGCGCCGACAAGGACGCCGCCGAGCAGGCCTTCCCCATCGCGAAGGCCGACGTGGAGGCGAACCCGGAGTCGTGGGCGTCGTGGCTGCGGCTGTCGATGGCCTACGACGCGGCGCGCGACCGCCGCCGGGCGCGACACGCTGCCCGCACATCCCTCGGCCTGCTGCGGCGGCTGCGGAAGACTGGAGGCCAGGAGGCATCATGACCGCGAACGAGCCCGGAGCGCACCCCTACGAGGAGCTCCTCGCCGACGTGCTCGCGCACGGCGAGCACAAGAGCGACCGCACCGGCACCGGCACGCGCTCGGTGTTCGGCCGGCAGCTGCGCTACGACCTGTCGAAGGGCTTCCCCCTCATCACCACGAAGCGCGTGCACTTCAAGTCGATCGCGCTCGAGCTGCTCTGGTTCCTGCGCGGCGACTCCAACGTGCGCTGGCTGCAGGAGCGCGGCGTCACGATCTGGGACGAGTGGGCCGACGCGGATGGCGAGCTCGGCCCGGTCTACGGCGTGCAGTGGCGCTCGTGGCCGACGCCCGGCGGCGAGACGATCGACCAGGTCCAGCAGGTCATCGACGAGATCCGCCGGAACCCCGACTCCCGGCGGCTGATCGTCTCCGCCTGGAACCCGGCGGACATCCCGAGCATGGCGCTCGCGCCCTGCCACGCGCTCTTCCAGTTCTACGTCGCCGACGGGAAGCTGTCGTGCCAGCTGTACCAGCGCTCGGCCGACATGTTCCTCGGCGTGCCCTTCAACATCGCCAGCTACGCGCTGCTCACGCACCTGATCGCCGAGCAGACCGGTCTCGAGGTGGGCGACTTCATCTGGACCGGGGGCGACTGCCACATCTACGACAACCACGTCGAGCAGGTCACCGAGCAGCTGACGCGCGAGCCGTACCCGCTGCCGGCGCTGCGGCTGCGGACGCACCGCGATTCGGTGCTCGACGTCGAGTACGACGACCTCGAGGTCGTCGGCTACGAGCACCACCCGGCGATCAAGGCGCCCGTGGCGGTCTGATGCTCGGCATGATCTGGGCGCAGGCGCGCGACGGCGTGATCGGCGAAGCGGGCGACATGCCCTGGCGGCTGCCGGAGGACATGGCGCGCTTCAAGGCGATCACCACGGGGCACCCGGTCGTGATGGGCCGCCGCACCTGGGAGTCGTTCCCGGAGCGCTTCCGCCCGCTGCCCGACCGCGACAACATCGTCATCACCTCCGACCACGGCTACGTCGCACCGGGTGCCCGCATCGTGGGGAGCCTCGACGACGCGCTCGACGCTGGGCGCGCGATCGACGACGAGGTGTGGATCATCGGCGGCGGCCGCGTCTACCGCGACGCGATGGACCGCGCCGACAGGCTCGAGGTCACCGACATCGACCTCGACGCATCCGGCGACACGACCGCGCCCGTCGCGGATGCTTCGTGGCGCGAGGTCGCGCGCGACCCGGCCGAGGGCTGGCACGTCAGCCGCACGGGCCTCCGCTACGCCTACCGCACCCTCGAGCGGGCCGCGCGCTCCTGACCTACTGCAGGTCGAGCGACCAGTCGTCGGTCGCGTAGACGCTCAGGATGCTCGGCCCAGGGCCGATGGGCACGCGCTGCGTGCCGGCACCCATCTCCACGACGAGGTAGCCGTCGAAGACGCCGTCCTGCTGGAAGAGCTCCCACGCGACGAGCGTGTCGCTCCCGCTGTACGTCGCGACCACCTCCGACGAGGATGCGCCGAACAGGAAGACGGCGTCGGAGTCGCCGGATGCGCTGCGCTGGAAGTCCGGCGCGTGCCGCACGTCGAGCACCTCGATGGTCCAGTCGCCGGTCGCGGTGACCCGGATCGACCGCGTCGACGGGCTGAGCTTGCCCTCGAAGAGGACGGTGCCCCGGTAGGCCCCGGGCTGGTCGAGCAGCAGCTCGTCCTCGGCTCCGTCCGCACCGAGCGTCACCGCTCGGTGCTGACCGGCGTCGGCGAAGGTCATCCGCACGATGCCTGTCGGCAGCGAGGCGCCGAGGTCGATCGTGCGCGAGCCGGAGCCGGCGTACCAGCGCGGTGCGAAGGTGCCGTACTCGGCGCCCATGGACGCCTGCAGCGGCGTGAAGACCGGGCACGGTCCGAGCGACATCGCGGGATCGGTGAGCGACGCAGCGCTGCCGAGCCCCATGATCGTCTGGATGCCGCGACCGAGCGCCTCGCCGCGGAGGATGTCCGCGCGGTCGTCCTGGCAGCCGCCGGGGGAGAGGAACATCGGCGCCTTGCGAAGCGCCGCGTGGACGGCACCGGCGAGCGCGTCGGGGAAGTTCTCGCCCGTGGCGACGAGCATCGTCGGGTCGCTCGGGGACGTCGGCGCGAAGGCGCGGTTGATCTCGATCGCGGTGAGGAAGCGGTCGGCTCCCGCGTAGCGGTCGACGCTCAGGGGGCCGGCGCCGCGGAGCGCTGCCTCGTCCGCGGCGCTCACCGACGGTGTGCCGCCCGCGATCCGCACCGGGATGCCCTGCACGACGCCGCGCACGCGGTCGAGCCACGCGCTCGCACCCGCGGTCGTGCCGTCGTGGTAGTCGAGCACGATCGCACCGCGGTCGCGGCCGGCGACGGACGCCGCGACGAGCGCATCCGGGAAGGTGTGGCCGGATGCGACCCAGACGTTCGTGACGGGGCCCTGCGAGGCCAGGCGCTCGAGCAGGAGGAGCGAGGTCTCGACGCGGTCGCGTCCGCCGAGGCGCTCGACCTGGGCGTCCGTGGCGGCCTCGAGCTGGGTGGCGACGTTCGCCGAGATCGAGGCCTCGGAGCCGACGATGACGATCGTGGCAGGGTCGATCGCCTCGATCCGCGCCATGGTGGTGGCGTCGACCGCCTCCGGGCGGGTCAGCAGCAGGTGGCCGCCCTCCGCTGCCACGACCGGAGCGGCGGCGAGCGCGTCGGGGAACTTCAGGCCGGAGGCGAGGTAGACGGTGCCGCGCGGAGCGGCCCACCCCTCGGTCCACTTGGAGACCTCGACCGCCGTCGCGAAGCGGTCAGCGCCCTGGACGCGGATCGTGGAGACCGCCTCGGCCGATGAGGCCGTCGAGAGCGGGGCCGCGACGAGCGCGAGGGCGAGGACGAGGGCGAGGGCGATGCGCTTGACGGCTGCCACGGCGGCTCCATTCGAGTCGGTGCGCCGCGGCGCGCGGCTGTCCGAATCCTATGCTTGCCGAATGCGCAAGAAGAGCCCCGATCGCATTGCGTTTGGGTAACGACCTACCGGAACCTGAGCGTCCAGGGGTCCTCGGCCATCACGCCGAGCACCGAGGGTCCGGCGCGCAGCTGGCCCGTGGTCGTGAACGGCTCGCAGCACGCCGAGAACGGCCATGCCTGCGTGGCGTAGGCGCCGGCGACCTCGCGCACGCCGAAGAACGAGGCGCCGCTGCCGCTCGCCTCGACCGTGCGGGCGACGCCGCCGTACAGGTACACCGCGTCGGTGCTGCCGCTCGCGGTGCCGGTCAGCACAGGTGCGCTCGTGAGGTCGCTCACCTGGAGCGTCCACGAGCCGTCCGACGTCACCTCGAGGAAGCGCGCCGGCGTGTCGCGGCTGTCCACCGCGAGCAGCGACGTGCCGGCGTAGGCGCCCGTGAAGGACAGCGGCAGGTCGACGAGCTGCTGGCCGGCGTCGAGCGCGCCGATCTGGTTCATGCCGGTGCTCGGCATGCTCGCGCGGATCTGGGCGAAGGGGATGCCCGCGCCGAGGTCGATCACCCGGTCGCCGCTGCCGCTGTAGGAGCGGGCGGCGAACCTGCCGTACGCGTCGCCCACCTCGTCCGCGAGCGTGCGGGGGCACGGCCCGAGCGAGAGCGACGCGTTGCTGATCGTGGTCGCAGTGCCGAGCCCGATGACTCGGGTGATGCCGCGCTGGGTCGCCTCGCCGCGGAGCATGTCGGCGATCGCGGTGTTGCAGGTGCCGGTCGTCAGGTACATGGGCACGCCGCGGAGCGATGCGTGCACGGCCCCCGAGAGCGCGTCGGGGAAGTTGCTGCCCGTGGTCAGCAGCATCGTCGGCTCGGCCGGGGTCGCGGCGAACGCGTCGTTGATGATGCGGGCGGTCGTGTAGCGGTCCTGCCCGGCGAAGCGCGTGACGGATGCGGCGCCGGCGCCGCGGAGGCCCTGCGCGTCGGCAGCGCTCACCGAGGGCTCGCCCCCCGCGATCCGCACGTGCCGGCCGCTGACGGCGGGACGCACCCGGTCGGCCCACGCCTGCGCCGACGCCGGGTCGGCGGCGTGGTGGTCGAGCACGACCGCCGCTCGCGCCCGTCCGGCGACGGATGCCGCCACGAGCGCGTCGGGGAAGTCGAAGCCGGAGGCGACCCACACGGTGCTGACCGCGCCGCGCGACGCGAGCCGGTCGAGCAGCCGCAGGGACGTGTCGACGCGGTCCACGCCGCCGATGCGGGTGACGCGCGCGCCGCTGATGCCGGCCGCCTGCGTGGCGACGGCCGCCGAGACGGAGGCCTGCGAGCCGACGACCACGATCTCGGTCGGTCGGAGCTCGCCGATGCGCTCGGCCACGATGGCCGGGAGCCGGCCGGGCGCGGTGAGCAGCAGGTGCGCCCGCTCCGCCGCCGCGACCGGGCCGGCGGCGAGCGCGTCGGGGAACTTCTCACCGTTCGCGAGGAACACCGTGGTGCCGGCGTTGGTGGCGCGCGAGATGGCGACGCTCGTCGCGTAGCGGTCCGCACCGGCGTAGCGCTCGGTCGTCACCGCCTCGGCGGGAGCGGCGGCGGTGGTGAGACCGGCCAGCACGAGGGCGAAGGCGGCGGCGATGGAGACGAGGGCGCGCATGGCTGTCCTTGATGCTGAGGAGATGGTGCGGCGATCCTGCGCTTGCGGCGATGTGCACCCTGCGCATGATCCGCTACCAGTGTCGCATGAGAACGATGTTGCAGAATTGCGTCTCCCGCATTGCTGCAACGGCCCCGGGGCCGCTGCACGCATGGCGCGATACCCTGGCGTGGTGAATGCCAATCCCTTCGGCCAGGTGCTCGTCGCGCTCGTGACGCCGATGGGCGTCGACGGCGAGGTCGCCTGGGACGACGTCGAGCGGCTCATCGACGACGTCGTGACGAACGGCGCCGATGGCATCGTCGTCTCCGGCACCACCGGCGAGACCTCGACGCTCACCGACCCGGAGAAGATCCGGCTCGTCGAGGTGGCGAAGGCCGTCGCGGGGGACCGGGCGAAGATCATCCAGGGCGGCGGCTCGAACGAGACCGCGCACGCGATGGACCTCTACCGGCAGGCGGAGCTCGCGGGCGCCGACGGCGTGATGATCGTGACGCCGTACTACAACAAGCCGACGCAGTCGGGCATCCTCACGCACTTCCGGATGATCGCCGACGCGACCGACCTGCCGGTCATCCTCTACGACATCCCCGGCCGGTCGGGCATCCCGATCCGCTTCGAGACGCTCGTCCGCGCCGCGAAGCACCCCAACATCCTCGCCGTGAAGGACGCCAAGGGCGACTTCGCCGAGGTGAGCCGCGTGCTCAACCAGACCGACCTGCTCTACTTCTCGGGCGACGACGCGAACGTGCTGCCGCACCTCGCGATCGGCGCCTCCGGCCTCATCGGCGTGACCGCCAACATCGCGCCGAGGCCGTACCGCACCATGATCGACGCGGTCAACGCGGGCGACCTGCACACGGCGCAGGAGCAGCACAAGGCGCTCGAGCCGCTCGTGCGCGCCACCATGACGCACGTGCCCGGCACGGTCGCCAGCAAGTACATCCTCCACGGCCTCGGCCGCATCGGCAGCCCGCGCGTGCGCCTGCCGCTCGTCGGCCCCGAGGACACCGAGGCCGCGCTCATCGAGGACGAGATCGCCCTCGTGCGGGGCGTCGACGGCCTCGACCTCAGCCGCTTCCGCCCGGACCGCAACGCGGCCGCCGGCGGCGCGCTGCCCAAGGTGCACGGCACCACGCGATAGCCCGGAGGCTTCGCCCCGCAGGCCACAGCGCGCCCGGCGCGCGCACCCCACCACATCCGCTCGCCGCACGGCGGGCTCCATACGAAGGAGGGCCATTGACGGCCATCACCCAGCCTGCCCCGCTCGAGGCAGGCACGCTCCGCATCCT
>Ga0213836_100905_pt1 | contig 20565 bp, 14 predicted proteins | sample SWPATP03_FD_160578 | JGI IMG/M metagenome (GOLD analysis project Ga0213836, IMG submission 160578) | Coastal seawater microbial communities from Marineland, Florida, United States - SWPA TP0 #3 | ecosystem: Environmental > Aquatic > Marine > Coastal | place: USA: Florida | collected 2016-08-05
AGGCGTCGAGCTCGCCCTGCTTCTCTTGTGCCTCCAACTGAGGCGCTACCGAGCCCTCGGCAGGCTCCAGCGGTGGCTCTTGCAGCCGCTGCATGGTGGCAACCCGCAGGTCGATATAGCGCAGCAGCCCGAGTTGGACGAACAGCACCGCCAGGCACCACATAAACCCCTTGATAACGCTCACGCTGGTTTCCTCGCTGAGGCCGACGGGGCCTCGTCAAGACGAGTGTAGCCCTACTCCGGGAAAAGAAAAAGATAGCTGCCTAACTTTTATGCGCTGACTTTTACACGACATGCCACGCGAGCCTACAGCCTCTCTTCCACTCGCTCGAGGATCTGCCGGCTGACCTTGCTGACGAGCGGCTTGGCGGCCTTGGTCACGGCCTTCTCGACCAAGCGGTTGCGCAGCGTGTAGGTGAGCGTGAAGGAGACCTCGGTACCCGCTTCCACCGGGCTGAGGCGATAGCAACCCTCGTTGTGCACCCCTTCCACCGATTGCCACGCCAGCACCTCGGGCGGCCGGTTCTCGGTGATGGCCACGTCGAAGGTCCAGTCCATGCCGACGGCATGCACGTGCCAACGGTAGCGTTGGCCGCCGAGGGGTTCGATCCGCTTGATCAGATCGGAGTAGTCGACGAAATCCTCGACCCGCTCGAGCAGGGCAAAGACCCGCTCCGGTGGCGCCTGGAGAATTGCACTGTGTTCGATGGTGGCCATGCGGTTCCCTATGCTGCACTTCGACGCTAAAATGCTTCACTTTCACATTGCAGGGTACTCCCCCTGCCCTACAGCGGCTATCGCGAAGATGTCCTGCCAGTTGCGATAGCTCAGCTTTATCCAAGAGGTTTAGTAATGTCCACTCCCAAGGTCGGTTTCGTCTCACTAGGCTGCCCCAAGGCGCTGGTGGATTCCGAGCGCATCCTGACTCAGCTGCGCACGGACGGCTACGAGATCGTGCCCAGCTATGACGACGCCGACGTGGTGGTGGTCAATACCTGCGGCTTCATCGACAGCGCCAAGGCCGAGTCGCTGGATGCCATCGGCGAGGCGATTGCCGAGAACGGCAAGGTGATCGTCACCGGCTGCATGGGCGTGGACGAGGCGGCGATTCGCGACGTTCACCCCAGCGTGCTGGCCGTGACCGGCCCGCAGCAGTACGAGCGCGTAGTGGGCGCCGTGCACGAGGCGGCCCCGCATCGCCACCAGCACGACCCGCACATCGATCTGGTGCCGGCCCAGGGCGTGAAGCTGACCCCGCGCCACTATGCCTACCTGAAGATCTCTGAAGGCTGCAACCACAGCTGCAGCTTCTGCATCATCCCTTCCATGCGCGGCAAGCTGGTGAGCCGCCCGGTGGGCGACGTACTGCGCGAGGCCGAAGGGCTGGCCAAGGCCGGCGTGAAGGAGCTGCTGGTGATCTCTCAGGACACCAGCGCCTACGGCCTGGACCTGCGCTACGCGCCGAGCGAGTGGCGCGGCCGTGAGGTGAAGACCCGCCTCACCGAGCTGTGCGAGGCGCTCTCCGAGCTGGGCATTCGCGTGCGGCTGCACTACGTGTACCCCTACCCCCACGTGGACGAGCTGATCCCGCTGATGGCCGAGGGCAAGATCCTGCCCTACCTGGACATCCCCTTCCAGCACGCCAGCCCCAAGGTGCTCAAGGCGATGAAGCGCCCCGCCTTCGAGGACAAGACCCTGGCCCGCATCAAGCGCTGGCGCGAGATCTGCCCCGAGCTGACCATTCGCTCCACCTTCATCGTCGGCTTCCCCGGCGAGACCGAGGAGGACTTCCAGTACCTGCTCGACTGGCTGAGCGAAGCGCAACTCGACCGCGTGGGCTGCTTCCAGTACTCCCCGGTGGATGGCGCACCGGCCAACGAGCTGGGCCTGGAGCCGGTGCCGGATGAGGTGAAGCAGGAGCGCTGGGAGCGCTTCATGGCGCACCAGCAGCAGATCTCCGCCGCTCGCCTGGAGCGCAAGATCGGCCGCGAGATCGAAGTGCTGGTCGACGAGGTGGACGAGGACGGCCCCATCGGCCGCAGCGAAGCCGATGCCCCCGAGATCGACGGCATGGTGTTCCTGGAGTCCAAGCGCACCCTGCGCCCCGGCGACGTGGTGCGCGCCCGGGTGACCAACGCCGACGAGTACGATCTTTGGGCCGAGGTGATCGAAGAATCTCAACCGGTAAAATTCATGGATTTTTATAGTGCTTGAATAACGGGTCCTGAATAAAAAGCCCAGACGCAAAAACGCCACCCTAGGGTGGCGTTTTTGTTGGCTGTAAAGCCGGGTTCGGGCTCCGCGAACGGAGCCCGAGGGACGATCAGTCCTGACCCATCTGCTGCTTGATCAGGTCGCCGATGGTGGTCGGGCCACCGGTTTCGACTTCCTGCTCGCGCAGCTTCTTCAGGTTCTGACGAGTGTCGTCCTGCTCCTTGGCCTTGATCGACAGGTTGATCGCGCGGTTCTTGCGATCGACGTTGACGATACGGGCTTCGACGGTGTCGCCTTCGCTCAGCACGTTGCGCGCGTCTTCGACGCGGTCGGCGCTGATTTCGGAAGCCTTGAGCACGGCAACGACGTCAGTGGCCAGCTCGATGTGAGCTTCCTTGGCGTCGACTTCGATCACGCGACCGGAGACGATGGAGCCCTTGTCGTTGACGGCCAGGTACTCGGCCACCGGGTCGGAGTCGAGCTGCTTGATGCCAAGCGAAATGCGCTCACGCTCCGGGTCGATGGAGAGGATGACGGCTTCGGCTTCGTCGCCCTTCTTGAAGCGACGCACGGCTTCTTCGCCAGTCTCGGACCAGGAGAGGTCGGAGAGGTGAACCAGACCGTCGATACCGCCTTCCAGACCGATGAAGATACCGAAGTCGGTGATCGACTTGATGGTACCGGACACGCGGTCGCCCTTGTTGTACTGGGCGTTGAAGGTTTCCCACGGGTTCGGGGTGCACTGCTTGATACCCAGGGAGATACGACGACGCTCTTCGTCGATGTCGAGGATCATGACATCCACTTCGTCGCCGATGTTGACGACCTTGGACGGGTGGATGTTCTTGTTGGTCCAGTCCATCTCGGAGACGTGAACCAGGCCTTCGACACCCTCTTCCAGCTCGGCGAAGCAGCCGTAGTCGGTGAGGTTGGTGACGCGAGCCGGAACGACGGTACCCTCGGGGTAACGCTCGGTGATGCTGACCCACGGATCTTCGCCCAGCTGCTTCAGACCCAGGGAGACGCGGTTGCGCTCGCGGTCGAACTTCAGCACCTTGACGTTGATCTCGTCGCCCACGGCAACGATTTCGCTCGGATGCTTGATGCGCTTCCAAGCCATGTCGGTGATGTGCAGCAGGCCATCGACGCCGCCCAGGTCGACGAAGGCGCCGTAGTCGGTGAGGTTCTTGACGATACCGACGATCTGCTGGCCTTCCTGCAGGGTGGCGAGCAGCGCTTCACGCTCGGCGCTGTTCTCGGCTTCGAGCACGGCACGGCGGGAAACGACAACGTTGTTGCGCTTCGGGTCGAGCTTGATGACCTTGAAGTCGAGTTCCTTGTGCTCGAGATGCGTGGTGTCGCGCACCGGACGCACGTCGACCAGGGAACCCGGGAGGAATGCACGGATGGAGTCGATGTCGACGGTGAAGCCGCCCTTGACCTTGCCGTTGATCACGCCCTTGACGATTTCTTCCTTCTCGAAGGCCGCTTCCAGAATCTTCCACGCCTCGGCGCGCTTGGCCTTCTCGCGAGACAGACGGGTCTCGCCGAAACCGTCTTCGACGGCTTCCAGGGCGACGCTGACTTCATCGCCGACGGCGATGGTGAGCTCGCCGTTATCGTCGCGGAACTGCGCCGCGGGAATCTGCCCTTCAGACTTCAGGCCGGCATTGACGGTGACCCAGTCACCTTCGATGTCGACGACGGTAGCCGTGACGATGGCGCCCGGCTCCATGTTGATGTCCTGCAGTGACTGTTCAAACAGTTCAGCAAAGCTTTCGCTCATGATTTTCCTACGTGATCAACGGTGTTGAGGCGTTGCCGCCTTCTCCGCACCACCAGCGAGTGCGGGCCTTATTTACCAAACCCCCGAGGATGTTAGCGCTGGTTGGACCTGGCCGGGCTTGCAAGAATTTAGTGCCCGACCATGCCATGACATCCGTTCGAGGGCGCCGCAAGGGAGATCAAGTTTCGGGGACGAGGCCACGCTGGGCCAGCCACTCCGTCAACCGTTCCACCACTTCCGGTATACTCAGGCTCGTGGTATCAAGCGTTATGGCGTCATCGGCCGGCTTGAGCGGAGCCACGCTGCGTTGCATGTCGCGTGCATCGCGTGCCTGAATTTCCTTCAAAAGACTCGATAGACTAGCATCCACCCCCGCCTCCTGCAACTGAAGGTGGCGCCTGCGCGCCCGTTCCTCGGGGCTTGCGGTGAGGAAAACCTTCAGTTCGGCATCGGGGAAAACCACGGTGCCCATGTCGCGCCCGTCGGCCACCAGCCCGGGGGGCTGGCGGAAGTCGCGCTGACGCTGCAGCAGCGCCTGACGCACGCCGTTGAGCGCCGCCACCTGGGAGGCGGCGTCGCCCACCTGCTCAGTGCGGATCTCGCGGCTGACGTCGTCACCTTCGAGCAGCACGCGGGTGCTCTCCGCCTCGGCAACGAACACCACGTCGAGACCGGCGGCCACCCGCTCCAGCGCGGCTTCGTCGTTCAGCGCCACGCCATGGCGCATGGCCGCCAGCGCGGTGAGCCGATACAGCGCACCGCTGTCGAGCAGATGCCAGCCCAGGCGCTCGGCGACCAGACGGCTGATGGTGCCCTTGCCGGCACCACCGGGTCCATCGAGGGTCAGCACCTTGGCCGTTTCGCTCATGCGTTCTCCCCTGTGTTCCTGACCTCTTCTTCGCTGACCCGCAGGCCGACCGTGCGCGCCAGCTCGGTGAAGCCGGGGAACGAGGTGGCCACGTTGGCGCAGTCGTCGATGACGATCTCCTCGCCGGCCCGCAGCGAGGCCACCACGAACGACATGGCGATACGGTGGTCGCCCAGGCTGTCGATACGCCCGCCGCCGTAGGCGACTTCGCGGTCGCCGGCGCCAACGATGTCGATGCCATCCTCGAGCACGGTGTGCTCGACGCCCAGCGTCGCCAGACCGTCGGCCATGGCCTGAATGCGGTCGGACTCCTTGACCCGCAGCTCCTCGGCGCCGCGCAGCCGCGTGGTGCCGGTGGCGCAGGCGGCGGCGACGAACAGCGCCGGGAACTCATCGATGGCCAGCGGCACCTGATCGAGGGGGATGTCGATGCCCTTGAGCGGCGCGTAGCGGATGTGCAAATCGGCCACCGGCTCGCCGCCCACCTCGCGTTCGTTGGTGAGGTGCAGGTCGGCCCCCATCAGCTTGAGGATGTTGATCACGCCGATGCGGGTCGGGTTGATGCCCACGTGCTCGAGAAGCAGGTTGGAGCCCGGGGTGATCGCCGCCGCCACCAGGAAAAAGGTAGCCGAGGAGATGTCGGAAGGCACGTCGATGGGGGCTGCGGTGAGCTTGCCGCCGCCGTTGAGCCAGCAGGTGTCGCCTTCGCGATGTACTTCATAGCCGAAGCCGGCCAGCATGCGCTCGGTGTGGTCGCGGGTGGGCGCCGGCTCGCGCACGCGGGTCTCGCCTTCGGCATAGAGCCCGGCGAGCAGCAGGCACGACTTCACCTGGGCGCTGGCCATGGGCATGTCATAGGTGATGCCCTCGAGCTTCTGGCCGCCGTGGATCTTCAGCGGCGGGCGGCCGCCCTCGGCGGTGTCGATCCTGGCGCCCATCAGCCGCAGCGGGTCGGCCACGCGACCCATGGGGCGCTTGGTCAGCGAGGCGTCGCCGATCAGTTCGGTATCGAAGGCCTGGCCCGCCAGCAGGCCGGCGAACAGACGCATGGCGGTACCGGCATTGCCTACGTAGAGCGGCCCGGCCGGCGCCTTGAGCCCGTGCATGCCGACGCCGTGCACGGTAACGCGCCCCTGGTGCGGCCCTTCGATGGCCACGCCCATCTCGCGAAACGCCTGCAGGGTGGCGAGGCTGTCCTCCCCTTCCAGAAAGCCCTTCACTTCGGTCACGCCTTCGGCCAGGGCGCCCAGCATGATCGAGCGATGGGAGATCGACTTGTCGCCCGGCACGCGAATGCGCCCGGCCACGCGGCCACCGGGCGCGGCCCGGAAGGTGAGCTTGCCTTGTTGTTGCATCTGGTATTCCACCTGATAACTGGTCTGGTTCAGGAGAGAGTCGAAGTAGTGTCGTGCATGGCTGGCACGGTCGAAGATGGAGAGCATAGCATCACCGTCACCCTCTTCCACGGCCCGGCGCAGCCGGCTCAGACCGGCCTCGAAGTCGTCGAGGGAGGCCAGCACGGCGTCGCGGTTGGCGGTGAAGATGTCGCGCCACATGACCGGGTCGCTGCCGGCGATGCGGGTGAAGTCGCGAAAGCCGCCGGCGGCGTAGCGGAAGATCTCCAGCCGTTCGTCCTGGCGCGCCAGGGTGTCCACCAGCGAGAAGGCGAGCAAATGCGGCAGATGGCTGGTGCGCGCCAGCACCTGGTCGTGGCGCTCCACGTCCATCTCCAGCACTTCGGCACCGCAGGCGCGCCACAGGGCTTCCACCCGTGCCACGGCGAGCGGTGCCGTCTCCCGGGTCGGGGTGAGGATCACCTTGTGCTTGAGGTAAAGCTGCGGGTTCGAAGCCGCCACACCACTCTTCTCGGAGCCGGCGATGGGATGCCCCAGCACCAGCCCTGCCGGCAGCTCGCCGAAGGCCGCCAGTGCGCAGTCGCGTACCGCCGCCTTGGTGCTGCCGACGTCGGTGACGACCACCCGTGGCGCCGTCCCGCTCAGCGCCTCACGGGGCAGCAGCTCGGCGAGCTCCTGCATCACGCTGCGCATGGCCAGCACCGGCACCGCCAGCACGATCATGCTGGCACCTTCCACCAGCGCCGCGAGCCGGGTGTCACCGTGGTCGATCAGGCCCATCTCGATGCCGCGCGCGATCTCGCCGGCGTCCGGGTCGCAGGATTGGATGGCCCCCTGAAAGCCGGCGGCACGCAGCGCGGCGGCCAGCGAGCCGCCGATCAGCCCCAGGCCGACGATCAGGATTCGCGCTTCGTTCGGCGTCACGCTCGGGTTGCCACGTTCCACCACGCTTACAGCACACCCACGGGGTAGGAGCCGAGCACCTTGAGCTCGGAGGCGCGCAGACGCACTTCCTCGAGCACCGCGGCGACACGCGGTTCGTCCACGTGACCCTTGAAGTCGATGAAGAACACGTAGTTCCACACGCCGGTGCGCGAGGGCCGGGTTTCCAGACGTGTGAGGTCGATGGAGTGACGATGGAACGGTTCGAGCAGTTCGTGCAGTGCGCCGGGCTGGTTGCGCATGGCCACCACGATGGAGGTCTTGTCCTCGCCCGACATCGGCACGTGCTGGCTGCCGATGATCAGGAAGCGCGTGGAGTTGTCGGGGCGATCCTCGATCTTCTCGGCAACCTTCTCCAGGCCATAGAGCTTGGCCGCCATGTCGCCGGCAATCGCTGCGCTGTGCCACTCGCCCTTGATCATCTTGGCCGCTTCGGCGTTGGACGACACCGGCACCCGTTCGGCCCGCGGATAGTGGGCGTCGAGCCACTTGCGGCACTGGGCCAGCGACTGCGGATGGGAGTAGACCCGCGAGACCTTGTCGCGCAGGGTGGTGTCGGCCACCAGCAGATGATGGTGAATGCGCAGCACCACCTCGCCGCAGATACGGATCGAGGAGTCCATGAACGAATCGAGGGTGTGGCTGACCACGCCTTCGGTGGAGTTCTCCACCGGCACCACACCGTAGTTGACGGCGCCGGCTTCCACTTCGCGGAAGACTTCGTCGATGGCCGCCATGGGCATGCTCACCGCGCTCTGACCGAAGTGCTTGAGCGCGGCCTGCTGGGTGAAGGTGCCCTCGGGGCCGAGGTAGGCCACCTTGGTGGGCTGCTCCAGGGCCAGGCAGGCGGACATGATCTCGCGGAACAGCCGCGCCATCTCTTCGCTGTTGAGCGGCCCCTGGTTGAGCTCCATGATCCGCCGCAGCACCTGGGCCTCACGCTCGGGGCGGTAGAACACGGCGCCCTTATCGCTCTTGGTCTTGACCTCGGCGACCTGCTTGGCGCACTCGGCGCGGGCGCTGATCAGGCGCAGGATGTCGTTGTCGATCTCGTCGATGCGCTGGCGCAGCGTGTCGAGATTGTTGGGGCTATCGGTCATGGCTTATCCCCTGCGTTGCTCGAAGTCGGCCATGAAGTCGATCAAGGTATCGACGGCCGCTTCGGGTACGGCGTTGTAGAGGCTTGCCCGCATGCCACCGACGCTGCGATGGCCCGCGAGGTTGAGCAGCCCGGCCTGTTCGGCTTCGGCCAGGAACGTCTTGTCCAGGCTGGCATCGGCCAGCACGAAAGGCACGTTCATGCGCGAGCGGTTGCGCGGCGCGATGGGGTTGGAATAGAAGCCGCTGGCGTCGATGGCCGCGTAGAGCTTGGCCGCCTTGCGCGAGTTGATCGTCGCCATGGCCTCGAGCCCGCCGATGTCGTGCTTGAGCCACTGGAACACCAGCCCCGCCAGGTACCAGGCGTAGGTGGGCGGCGTATTGACCATGGAGCCCGCCTCGGCCATGGCCTGGTAGTCGAACAGGCTGGGAATGCGCGGGCAGCGCCGGTCGAGCAGGTCGTCGCGTACCAGCACCAGGGTGAGCCCGGCAGGGCCGATGTTCTTCTGCGCACCCGCGTAGATCACGCCGAAACGCGACACGTCGAGCGGCTCGGCCAGGATGCTGGAGGAGTAGTCGCACACCAGCGGCACGCCGACATCGGGGATGTAGTCGAACTCGAGCCCGCCGATGGTTTCGTTGGCGGTGTAGTGCAGGTAGGCGGCATCGGCGGAGAGCGCGATGTCGGCCTGGGTGGGCACTTCGGCGTGGCCGCTGGGCTCGCTGGAGCCGGCCATGTGCACCGCAAAGCCCAGCTGCCTGGCTTCCGCCAGCGCCTTCTTGCCCCAAATGCCGGTATAGAGGAAATTCGCGGCGCCGCCCTGCCCCAGCAGGTTCATCGGCACCATGGAGAACTGCAGGCTGGCGCCGCCCTGCAGGAACAGCACCTTGTAGTTCTCGGGTACGGCGAGCAGCTCGCGCAGGTCGGCCTCGGCCTGCTCGGCGATGGCGACGAACTCGGGCGAGCGGTGGCTCATCTCCATGACCGAGAGCCCACGGCCCTGGTAGTCGAGCAGCTCTTCCCTTGCGCGTTCCAGCACCGGGGTGGGCAGCGCCGCGGGACCGGCGCAGAAGTTATAGTGGCGTGTCATCAGCGTGGTGTTCCGTCTCAGCTCAAGCATGGTTACTGAACCGACACGCGATGAGCTGCTCCGTCGAGAAGTCTCGCGAGGGCGCTGTGAACCCATCCCTGGGCGCTAATTTGCCTTCCATGGCAAAAAACCCTCGCTCCGACTTCTCCCCGGCGCTCATCGCTCGGCTTGGCGGCAAGCCTTATTCGTCGTTCTGGCTCTCTTCTACGCTGCCGTTCTCGTCCGCATCCGGCCCACTCTGCAGCTCGGCGTTCGGCGCGTCCTCCGCTTCACCCTCGGCGCCATCCTCGAGCTCGCTCGCCGCTTCGGGCTCGTCGATACGCACGGTCTTGACCAGCTTCTCGTCGTTGCCCAGGCGGATCAGCATCACGCCCTGAGTGTTGCGCGAGGTGATCGAGACCTCGTCGACCCGGGTACGCACCAGGGTGCCCCGGTCGGTGATCAGCATCATCTCGTCGGCGGAGTAGACCTGCATGGCGGCAACCAAGGAGCCGTTGCGCTCGCTGGTCTGCATGGCGATGACGCCCTGGCCGCCACGACCGCGCAGCGGGAACTCCTCGAGCCGGGTGCGCTTGCCGTAGCCGTTCTCGGAGGCGGTGAGGATGTAGATCTGGCCGCCGTTGCCGTTCTCCAGCGGCGCGCCCTCTTCGCCCTCGGTTTCGATATCGGCATCGGCGTCGATCTGCTGGCTCTTGGGAATGATCAGGCTGATCACCTCGGCGTCGCCCAGCAGCTTCATGCCGCGCACGCCGCGAGCGGTACGGCCCATGGCGCGCACGTTACCCTCTTCGAAGCGGATCGCCTTGCCGTTGGACGACAGCAGCATCACATGGTCGTTGCCCGACGTGATGGCGGCCCCCACCAGGCGGTCGCCCTCTTCGATGTCGATGGCGATCAGGCCGACGCTGCGCGGGCGCGAGAACTGGTCGAGGCTGGTGCGCTTGACCGTGCCCTTGGCGGTGGCGAAGAAGATGTAGCAATCCGGGCTGTAGTCCTTCACCGGCATGATGGCGTTGATCGCCTCGCCTTCATCCAGCGGCAGCAGGTTGACCAGCGGCTTGCCGCGGGAACCGCGGCTGGCGACGGGCATCTCGTAGACCTTGAGCCAGTACACCTTGCCCTTGTTGGAGAACAGCAGCACGGTGTCGTGAGTGGAGGCCACCAGCAGATGCTCGATGACGTCCTCGTCCTTCATGGCGGTGGCCGACTTGCCGCGACCGCCGCGACGCTGGGCCTGGTAGTCGGAGAGCGGCTGGGTCTTGGCGTAGCCGGTACGCGAGACCGTGACCACCATGTCCTCCTCGGCGATCAGGTCCTCGATGGAGAGGTCGAGATGGCTGGCCTGGATCTCGGTGCGGCGCGGGTCGGCGAACTGATCGCGTACGGCGGCGAGCTCCTCGCGGATCACTTCGAGCAGGCGCTCGCTGGAGGCGAGAATGGCCATCAGCTCGGCGATCTTCTCGAGGATGCCCAGATACTCCTCGAGCAGCTTTTCGGTCTCGAGACCGGTCAGGCGGTGCAGGCGCAGCTCGAGGATGGCCTGGGCCTGGGCCGGCGAGAGACGGTACTCGGTGCCGGTGGTGTTGAGGCCGAAGCCCTCTTCCAGCTCTTCCGGCTTGCACGAGGTGGCGCCGGCGCGCTCGAGCATGGCGGTGACCTGGCCGGGCGGCCAGACCCTGTCGAGCAGCCTCTCCTTGGCCTCGGCGGCGCTCGGCGAGGCCTTGATCAGTTCGATCACCTCGTCGATGTTGGAGATGGCCACGGCCAGGCCTTCGAGGATATGACCGCGCTCGCGGGCCTTCTTCAGCTCGTACAGGGTGCGCCGGGTGACCACTTCACGGCGGTGACGTATGAAGGCTTCGAGGATTTCCTTGAGATTGAGGATCTTCGGCTGGCCGTTCTCGATGGCGACCATGTTGATGCCGAAGACGTTCTGCAACTGGGTCTGGGCGAAGAGGTTGTTGACCACCACCTCGCCGGACTCGCCGCGCTTCACCTCGATCACCACGCGCAGGCCGTCCTTGTCGGACTCGTCGCGCAGCTCGGCGATGCCCTCTATCTTCTTTTCCTTGACCAGCTCGGCGATCTTCTCGATCAGCCGCGCCTTGTTCACCTGGTACGGCAGCTCGGTGACGATGATATGGTCGCGGCCGCTCTTCTCATGGTACTCGATGGTGTGACGGGCACGTACGTAGATGCGCCCGCGGCCGGTGCGGTAGGCCTCGAGGATGCCGGCGCGGCCGTTGATGATGCCCGCGGTGGGGAAATCGGGGCCGGAGATGTACTCCATCAGGTCGTCGACGGTGAGGGTGTAGTCGTCGATCAGCGCCAGACAGCCGTCGATCACCTCGCCCATGTTGTGGGGCGGGATGTTGGTGGCCATGCCCACGGCGATACCCGAGGAGCCGTTGATCAGCAGGTTGGGCACCTTGGTCGGCAGCACCTCGGGAATGCGCTCGGTGCCGTCGTAGTTGTCGACCCAGTCGACGGTGTCCTTGTCGAGATCGGCCAGCAGCTCATGGGCGAGCCGCGCCATGCGCACCTCGGTGTAACGCATGGCCGCCGCGCTGTCGCCGTCGATGGAACCGAAGTTGCCCTGGCCGTCGACCAGCACGTGACGCATGGAGAAGTCCTGCGCCATACGCACGATGGTGTCGTAGACCGCACTGTCACCGTGGGGGTGGTATTTACCGATGACATCGCCCACCACACGGGCCGATTTCTTGTAGGCTTTGTTCCAGTCGTTGCCAAGCTCGTGCATGGCGAACAATACGCGCCTGTGCACCGGCTTGAGGCCGTCGCGTACGTCCGGTAGCGCGCGGCCGATGATTACGCTCATCGCATAGTCGAGGTACGACTGCTTCAGTTCGTCCTCGATGTTGACTGGCAGAATCTCTCTGGCGATGTCACCCATGGGTCGTCGAATCCTTTGCACTGCAGCGGTTTGGCGCGCTCCGTCAAGCCAAGCCGTGGCCGAGGCGTGGCGCGCCATTACAGCCTGCCATCATACCACTCCGGCCGGCACAAAGGCAGCTTGAGGGACAGTGCAAAGGAGGCCTGGACACGGCTAGGCGAATCATGTTCGGTATTACTGCGCTTTCGGCAGCACGAGCGGCTCCAGCGCCTGAAGGATCTCGCCTTCTATTGCCATGGCCTGCTTGGCCCGTACGTCGAGCAGCACGAAGGTGAGGTCGGCATCGGCGATCTGCTTGCCGTCGCCGATACGACGGATCTCCTGATACATGCGCGCGCTGCGGCTGCTCAGGTCGGCAATGCGGGTCAGCACTTCCAGGTCGTCGCCGGCCACCGCGGCCTGGCGATAGTTGATGTTGAGGTTGACCGCTACCAGCGCCGGGTCGCCCGAAGCGAAATGACGCGCCAGGTCGGGGCGGTCGTCGAAGTAACCCCAGCGCCCCTCTTCCAGAAACTCCAGGTAGCGGGCATTGTTGACGTGACCGTAGCCGTCCAGGTGATAGCCACGCACGCGCAGGGTGACACGGGAAATACGGGGATCCATGCGATGCTCTCCTTGATGCGTCGAGGGGTTGATTCCGCTCGATTCTAGGCCCGCCGCCGCGCCAGATTCAAACAATGGTTTGAATTTTCATCTTGACCGATAAGCGGCCAGCGGCAAACGTGCCACTGGAACCCGGCCTCCCCCTTCGCCATAATATGCGTCCTTTACGCTCAGGGAATGCACCATGTGGTTCAAGCACTTGCACCTTTACCGCCTGCACGGGGCGGCGGCGATCCCCGCCGCCGACCTTGAAGAGGCCCTGGCCGGACAGGCGGCACGCACGCCCGGCAGCCAGGAAGCCAGGCGCGTGGGGTGGTGTCCGCCCGCGGGCCGTGCCGGCACCGCGCTGCTGCACGAACTGCAGGGACAGCGCCTGATGACCATGCTGCGCCATGAGCGCCTGCTGCCCGCCGGCGTGGTGCGCGAGGAAGTGGAAGAGCGCAGCGCCGAGATCGAGGCCCGCGAGGGGCGCAAGCTGCGCCGCCAGGAGAAGCAGGAACTCAAGGAGCAGGTTTACGAGGAGCTGCTGCCGCGCGCCTTCGTTCGCAGCCAGAAGGTCGACCTGTGGTGGGATACCCGTCGCGAGCTGATCGCGGTGAACACCAGCTCCCGCAAGCGCGCCGAGGAGGCGCTCGATCTGCTGCGCGAGACCCTGGGCAGCCTCAAGGTGACCCCGTTGAGCGCCCAAACCCTGCCGATGCGCGCCATGACGCAGTGGCTCGCCGACGAAAAGTCACGCCCTGCCGCGCTGCAGCTGGGCGACCAGGTGGAGCTCAAGGCCAAGGGCGACGATGGCGTGCTGCGCGCCCGCCAGGTGGATCTCGACAGCGACGAGATCCAGCAGCTGCTGGCAACGGGCAAGCAGGCCAGCCGCCTGGCCATCGAAGTGGAAGGCCGCCTGGGCTATGTGCTGCACGACGATCTGACGCTGAAATCCCTGCGGTTCAGTGACGCACTGATCGACGAGGCCAGCGAAACCGAGGACGATGGAGACGCCATCGTGCGCCTCGAAGCCGATTTCATGCTGATGACACAGGCCCTGGCAGAAGAGATAGAGCGGCTGATCGACTGGCTCGGCGGCGAAGCCAATGGCGCTGCGCAGGCAAGTGCATGACCGAATCCGGTAACCAAGAAGAACCGATGACCGAGAATCCGACTGGCGCGACGCCCACCGATCCCTGGGCAGACATCCGACCCTATCGCGATGACGAAGTAGCCGCGGTACTGGCGAATCTGGCCGGCAACCGCGAGCTGCTCGATGCCCTGACCCGCTACCGGCTGCCGCGCTTGAGCCGCACCCTGCCCTGGCTGGCCCGCGCACTGGCTTCCTATGCCATTCGGCGCGAAACCCGGGGCGTGGCCAGCGTGCACGATTTCCAGATGCGCGTGGCCTATTACATGAACCGCATGATCCGCACCTCCACCGACGACTTTCGCGTCGAGGGGCTGGAGAATCTGAACGCGGACACGGCCTACCTGTTCATCGGCAACCATCGCGACATCTCGCTGGACCCGGCCTTCGTCAACTTCGCCCTGCACCAGGCGGGCCGCGACACCGTGCGCATCGCCATTGGCGACAATCTGCTCAAGAAGCCCTACGTAACCGATCTGATGCGGCTCAACAAGAGCTTCATCGTGCCACGCGCGCTGCGCGGCAAACGCGCCATGCTGGCGGCTTACCAGAACCTCTCGAGCTACATTCGCCACTCCATCGTCGAGGACAACCACTCGATCTGGATGGCCCAGCGCGAGGGGCGCGCCAAGGACGGTATCGACCGTACCGACCCGGCGATCATCAAGATGCTGACCATGGCGCACCGCATGGAGCAGCGCAACGCCCCCATCGGCGATGCCATTGCCGAGCTGCGCATGGTGCCGGTCTCGATCAGCTACGAGTACGACCCCTGCGACCTGCAGAAGGCGCGCGAGCTGCACGCCATACATAGCCAGGGGCATTACGAGAAGAGCGAGTTCGAGGACATCCAGTCCATCGTGGCAGGCATCACCGGCCACAAGGGACGCGTGGAGCTGCGCTTCGGCGAACCGCTGGGCGCCGGCTTCGATACTCCCGAAGCCGTTGCCGCCGAGATCGACCGCCAGGTGATCGGTGGCTATCGCCTCTTCCCCAGCCACTACCTGGCACTGGAAGCCCTGGGCGACGCGCCGGAGCTGCTGGACCTGAGCGAGGTCAGCGACGTGGACCGGGCCCGTTTCCAGGCCCGCCTGAACGAGGTGCCCGCCGAACTGCGCAGCTGGTGGCTGGCTCAGTACGCCAACCCGGTGCGCAACAAGGCCGCCCAGCTCGCCGGCCGCAACCTGGGCGGCGCATGAGCGCGCACGCTCATGCGCCGCTCGACCGCGGCGCCCAGACCCGCGAGGCCCATCGGGTCACGCTGATCGGCGCCGCCATCGACCTTGCCGTTGGCCTGCTCAAGCTGATCACCGGTTTTCTGGTGGGCTCGGCCGCGCTGATTGCCGACGGCATCCACTCCTTCTCCGACCTGGTGACCGACGGCTTCGTCGTGGCGGCAACCCACTACGGCCGCCAGGAACCGGACAGTGACCACCCTTACGGCCATGGCCGTATCGAGACGCTGGCGACACTGGCGCTGGGCAGCGTGCTGATCTTCGTGGCCGGCGGCATTGCCTGGGCCAGCCTCATGCGTCTGCTCGGCGGCGAACCCTTCGCCGCACCCGGCCTATGGGCCATCGGCGTGGCCGTGGTGGCATTGATCGCCAAGGAGTGGATCTTCCGTTACACCCTGCGCGTGGCAAAGCGCGTGAAGTCGCGCCTGCTCGAGGCCAACGCCTGGCACTCCCGCTCCGATGCGCTCTCCACCGTGGCGGTGCTGATCGGCCTGGTGGCGGCACAGTTCGGCGCCGGCTGGGTCGATGCCGTCGCCGCCATTCTGGTCGGCATCATGGTCGGTCAGGTGGGTTGGCGACTGTTGTGGGAATCGAGCCGCGAGCTGATCGACACCGCCCTGCCGGAAGCCGAGCGTCAGCAGATGCAGAGCATCGCCGAGGACGTCCCTGGCGTACACGGCGTACATGACCTGCGCACGCGTTCGCTGGGCAGTCAGTTCGTACTCGACCTGCATATCGTGGTGGCGCCACGGCTGACCGTTTCCGAAGCCCACGAGATCGGCAATGCCGTGAGCCGCCAACTGCGCAACGCCTTCCCCAACCTGGCCGACGTGACCTTCCACATCGACCCCGAAGATGACGAAGGCGAAACCGAACACAGCCTGCGCCCCGGCCTGCCCCTGCGTCAGGACGTGGAAGGCATGCTCGACGACGCCTGGCACGACTGCCAAGTGTGGCAGCAGCGCGTCGCCCTCGATTTGCACTACCTCGCCGAACAGATCGACATCTCGGTGTACGTACGCCACCTACCGCCCGATCAAAACCTGGAAGACGCCGCCCGCGAACTGCGCGAAGCCTCGCAGGAACTGGCCTGGGTGGGCAGGCTGAGAGTGTGGCAAGGGCCGGGTAAGGGGTAGCGGTCAGCGCTCACCTTGGAGCAGGAGCCTGCTCGGCAGCACTCACCTCAGCACCTTCGTGCAATCCCTCAGCCACTTCCAGATCGTAGAGTCGTGTCGTGGGCCCATCCGGACGGCAACGCTCCTTGACCAGAGGATGCCACTGATTGCTGGCCGCGCGCTGGCGGGCATATTTGACTGTGATGTCACGAATAAACAAGCACGGGTAAAAAAAGGCAGCGCCAAGGATGCGTACCCTTGCGCGTGATGGGGTAAAAATACCATCCTGAACTAGCTTACGGTAGTGCTCAAGGTCCAATGTGGCCTTCTTTTGCCGCCTTCGATAGCCATCCAGCACTTCCTCCCGGTTGGAGCCCGCTAGTGGCTGACCATTTTCATCGAACCAAGGCCCTTTCTCCATATAGCAGCGCAGGTACTCCCACAGCATACCCTGTGTTTCCGCGGTACGCCCGATGGGCATGTTAAGCTGCAGTGCAATTATCTCTTTAGGGTTTCCATAGCGCTGCAGCAACAGCTGTAACGGAGTCTCAGTCATGGCACCGGTGTACTGGGTCACCGTGCGGCTCTCCTGCATCCAGGCCACCGCCTCGTCCCAAGGTGCGTGGTAGAGCTTGTTCTTGTCCTGAAAATAGACCTCCCGGGTACGGCGGTTAAAGCGGATAGGGGAAGAGGATGGCCAAAAAACCTCCAGAAGAAACAGGAGAGCCGCGATACCGAAGCCAGCGCCGAAAGTCAGGAGATACTTGATCGCCTCACCCTCCAGACGAAGAACTGGCAGCGATATGACTGCCATATAGAGGATCACCATTCCCCAAACACCTGTGAGGATACCCTTGCCTTCTTCGGCACCGCTAGAGAGATCCAAGTAGTGCCCGGTTTGGTCCTGCACCTCGCCTAACTGCATGGGTCGCTTAGCAGCCCGGCGCTTGGGCGATAGCACGATCAGCTCCTCGGCCAAGCCAAGCCGCTGGGATAGATCGGCGAAGTAGGTTTTGATGCTCTGCATGGATCAGCGTGAAACGGGGGCTTGTTCAGCAGCACTCATCTCCGCACCCTCGTGCAATCCCTCAGCCACCTCCAGATCGTAGAGTCGTGTGGTGGGCCCATCCGGACGGCAGCGTTCCTTGACCAGAGGATGCCACTGATTGCTGGCCGCGCGCTGGCGGGCATATTTAGCGGTCAGGTCGCGGATATAAAAAAGAGGGAGCATGAAAACCTCAAAAACTGTGGTTGCCCACATCCGTCCTCGCGGCATGATATTTTTCTGAACCAAGTCACGATTCAATTGAAGATTGACTTTAGCTGTCTTATGCTTTTTCCGATATTTTTCCAACACCTCTTTACGGTTGGAAGCGCTCAAGGGATTTCCCTGCTCGTCGAACCAAGGTCCCTCCTCCATATAGCAACGCAGGTATTCCCAGAGCATGCCTTGAGTTTCCGCGGTGCGACCCATAGGCAGGCTGAGGCGCAAGGCAATCACCTCATCTGCATGTCCATAACGCTGCAGCAACAGTTGTAACGGAGTTTCAGTCATGGCACCGGTGTACTGGGTCACCGTGCGGCTCTCCTGCATCCAGGCCACCGCCTCGTCCCAAGGTGCGTGGTAGAGCTTGTCCTTGTCCTGAAAATAGACCTCCCGGGTACGGCGGTTAAAGCGAATGGGGGAAGAGGATGGCCAAAAAACCTCCAGCAAGAAAACAGTTAACGTAATACCAAAAGCACCGCCAATAACTGTTAAGTAATTGATCAACTCGCCTTCCAGGCGCAATGCTGGCGCCATCAATATGACAGTATAAAGTGTAAGCAACCCCCATAAGCCAGTGAAGATACCCTTGCCTTCTTCGGCGCCACTGGAGAGATCCAAGTAGTGCTCGGTTTGATCCTGCACCTCGCCTAACTGCATGGGCTGCTTGGCAGCCCGGCGCTTGGGCGATAGCACGATCAGCTCATCGGCCAAGCCAAGCCGCTGGGATAGATCGGCGAAGTAGGTCTTGATGCTCTGCATGGTTTACCTGATCTCGATTTCGATGGGCGACAGGGTCAGGTCCGGAAACGGGCGATAGTGAAGTGTGCCAGAGATCGAACGCAGGTTCTCCCCTTCGTGATTGGTGTGGAAGACCCGGCGATAAACACGGCGATCATGCCGGTGGCCGCCACCGATATCCAAGTCAAAATCCTTTTCGGTCCAGACGTTCTTCCGCTGCACATTGCCCCATAACCCTGCGCGCCACACTTCGGTCGCATCCAGAGTAAACATACCAGGGAAGCGCTCGGCAGCAGGAAACTCCACGTAGAGCCAAACAGCGGTGTAGCGTGTATTGAGGCGGTGGTTCCAGACATCCTTACGCTCCATCCGCAGGCGCGGCTGGTAGAGCAGCCGGTAAAGCTGGTCCAGCTCCTGCTCCAGATCGCCAGCCCATGCGGCTGGCCTGGTACCGAAGCGCGTATTACGCAGCCACTGCTCGAGAGGATTTTCGCGGGTGTAGTAAAGGCTCACCGCCCCGGCGACGATCAGGAGCGTGAGACCGAGCATCAGCCCCGGCTTGCCCGCCCGTGAAGCCGTCCCTGCGGCTTGGACAAGCCCCCTGGCCTTCAGCGCCGCCTGAGCACGGCGATATTGAATAAAAGCCTGGGCAGCCAACGCCGTCTGACCGGCGCTAGCGGCACTCATGCCCGTCAATATAGCAGCGGAGTCCAGGTCGCCTTGACCGTAGCGCTCCCAGGCCATGCGGCCGAAATAGACAACATCGAATAGTGCGGTAACGCTTAGCGCTCCGTTGGTCACTTGGCTCAGCATGAGATACTGACCAAATTTTGCTTCCCAAGCACCCGACATTCCCTGTGCCAATCGCAGGTCTCGGGCTTCGATCTGAGCAAAGTGCTGGAAGATCGCCGTGGTGGCTGCGACCGTTCCACTTAAGCCGGAGCTGAAGGTCACCGTTGAACTTATCGTTACACCTTTTTCTGCAATTTCTTTCCCACCATTCCACAGCATAATTCCATTCAGCAGTACCAGTACGCTCTTTAGAGGCGCGTCGTTAATAGCACGCGTTAGCGGGTTACCTTGCGCTGACGCCGTTGCATCATTGGCAGCCACACGCATGATCGTTACCTGACGCCCTTCAAGATGATTCAGTAAATCGGGGCGCAATTGATGTAACGGTGCCGGCGCTCCGGCTACGCGGGCGCTAGGTTCGTTGAGCCAGTCGACCATTTGCCGGGCTGAGATCGAATCAATGGTAATCGACTGACTGCTGCGTGCCAGGGCAGCGGCAAAATAACCAGCGACCAATGTTTGCTGAGCAGAGGATGCTCCCAACTCCTTAAGGATAGGCCCCACTGTCATACCAATCGCAAGGAACAGACCTTCACGTGCCGCCATCAGGCCACTGCCAAGCTGAGTGGACAGCTGATTCAGGCTGTGCGCCCAGGTTTCCCAATCGTGTCCTTGCAGACCATCTGGAATAGATAGCATGCGCTGCACATCGCTGAGCTGCAGATGCCTCATCACTCCCAATAGCGCGGCCCACAGCGAATGGCTGCCATGTTCGAAAGTCGGCCCTTGCTCAAGATCGAGCATACGCTCCACCATGATGGCACCAACCTGACTTTGCACAGCCCCCAGCAGGGCAGCACTCCACAGAGTTTCCATGGCATCGTGATCGTCATGACGCGACGGATCGAAATGGCTCTGAGCTGCAGCAAGTGTAGCCGGGCTACCTTCATCCCAGAAGCTTTCCATCCAGCGCTCCCAGTCGCCAGTCACCGCGGCGAGCTGTGCCTCCAGCGCTTCGATTTCGTCATCGTAGCGCTTGGCTGCCTCTTCGATCCTGGGCTGGTCGGCTAGACTTGGGAGCTTTGCCCAGAACTCACGATTCTGCTTCGCCAAAGCCAGAATATTCTGTGCCAGCGTTCGCTCTTCTCCCTCTTTCGCGTACCAAGCTTCACGCATTACCAAACCTTGGCGTTGCATGTGCGCGAGCTCGATCACTACTCCCCAAGGGTCGTCGACGATAGCCACGGCCTGGATCTCGGCTTGGGTTAGCGTCGGCATCAGCATTTCCCAGCGCCCCAGAGCAGCTTGAGGTTCACTGCTCCAAGAAAAACTGCCATTGGCAACACCGCTGAGCTCGGGTATTTCGACTGCCCACTCCAATGGGCCGCTGCTCGGGGCCTGCGCAGGTGTAAATT
>Ga0213836_100911_pt1 | contig 20514 bp, 19 predicted proteins | sample SWPATP03_FD_160578 | JGI IMG/M metagenome (GOLD analysis project Ga0213836, IMG submission 160578) | Coastal seawater microbial communities from Marineland, Florida, United States - SWPA TP0 #3 | ecosystem: Environmental > Aquatic > Marine > Coastal | place: USA: Florida | collected 2016-08-05
CGCTTCGCGGGTCAGCTCGAAGCCGGCGGTCTGCTTGTCGTTCATGATCGAGCGCGCCAGGTCCGCCGTGTGGGCGGCGGTGAGCGGCTGGCTCGAGACCGGCGTCATGCGGCCGTCGATCTTGATTGCCGGCGGGAAGCCGGCGGTGATGAAGAGGTCGGAGCCGCCCTTGCTGACCATCAGGCGCAGCAGGTCGAACATGAATTTGGATGCCTGGTCGCGTTCCATGACTTAGCCCGGGAAGTTGTCGGGGATCTTGGCGGCCGAGCGGGCGGCGGCGGCCGAGATCACGTTGCGGCGCACCAGGTCCGTCAGGTTCTGATCGAGCGTCTGCATGCCGACATTGCTGCCGGTCTGGATCGACGAGTACATCTGCGCGATCTTCGCTTCGCGGATCAGGTTGCGGATCGCCGGCGTGCCGAGCATGATCTCGTGCGCGGCGACGCGGCCGGAGCCGTCCTTGGTTTTCAACAGGGTCTGCGAAATCACGGCCTGGAGCGACTCCGACAGCATCGCGCGCACCATCTCTTTTTCTTCGGCCGGGAACACGTCGACGATACGGTCGATGGTTTTCGCGGCCGACGAGGTGTGCAGGGTGCCGAACACGAGGTGGCCGGTTTCGGCCGCCGACAAAGCGAGACGGATCGTCTCGAGGTCGCGCAGCTCGCCGACCAGGATCGCGTCCGGGTCTTCGCGCAGCGCCGAGCGCAGCGAATTAGAAAACGACAGCGTGTGCGGGCCGACTTCGCGCTGGTTGATCAGGCACTTCTTCGACTCGTGCACGAATTCGATCGGGTCTTCGATGGTGAGGATGTGGCCGTACTCGGTTTCGTTCAGGTGGTTCACCATCGCCGCCAGCGTCGTCGATTTGCCGGAGCCGGTCGGGCCGGTGACCAGCACCAGGCCGCGCGGGCGCAGCGCCAGTTCGGCGAAGATCTTCGGCGCGTTCAGTTCTTCGAGCGACAGGATTTTCGAAGGGATGGTGCGCAGCACGGCGGCGGCGCCGCGTTCCTGGTTGAAGGCGTTGACGCGGAAACGGGCCAGGCCGGGAATGGCGAACGAGAAGTCGCATTCGAGCATTTCTTCGTACTGCTTGCGCTGGCCGTCGTTCATGATGTCATAGATCATGGCGTGCACGTCCTTGTGCTCGAGCGGCGGCAAATTGATACGGCGCACGTCGCCATGCACGCGGATCATCGGCGGCAGGCCGGCGGACAGGTGCAGGTCGGAAGCCTTGTTCTTTACCGAGAAGGCGAGTAGTTCGGAGATGTCCATTTATAATCCTGTACCGTGAAGGCCGGCGCCGCGGGTTTGCAATTCGCTGTCCGGCTCGCCTGAATATTGCCCATAGAAAACGATTATGTCCACAATCGCTGCCAACATGCAAGCTGTCGAAGCGACAATCGCCGCCGCGGCCGAGGCCTCGGGCCGGCCACGATCGAGCGTCCAGCTGCTTGCCGTATCGAAGACCTTCCCGATGGAAGCCGTGCTCGAAGCCATGGCTGCAGGGCAGCGCGCCTTCGGCGAAAACTATCTGCAGGAAGGCGTCGAAAAGATCGCCGCCGTGGCGCGCACGCAACCGGATACCCCCGTCGAGTGGCATTTCATCGGCCCGATCCAGAGCAACAAGACGCGCCCGATCGCCACCAGCTTCGCCTGGGTGCACACCGTGGAGCGCCTGAAAATCGCCCAGCGCCTGTCCGAACAGCGTCCGCCGGAGATGGGGCCGCTCAACGTCTGCCTGCAGGTGAACATCAGCGGAGAAGCCACCAAGAGCGGCGCCACACCAGGCGAATTGCCCGATCTGGCGCGCCAGGTCGCGGCGCTGCCGAACCTGACGCTGCGCGGCCTGATGGCGATTCCGGAAGCGCAAACCGATCCGGCCCTGCAGCGCGCCGCTTTTGCCCGGCTGCGCATGCTGGCCGATGCGCTGCGTGCGGGCGGTTTGACGATCGACACGCTCTCGATGGGCATGTCGGGCGACATGGCGGCGGCGATTGCCGAAGGCGCGACCATCGTCCGTGTCGGCAGTGCGGTCTTCGGATCGCGTCATTACGATTAAGGGAAGCACATGAAGATCGCATTTATCGGCGGCGGGAATATGGCGACGGCGCTGATCGCCGGACTGGTGAAGGAGGGCGCTTCAAGCATGCAGGTGCACGTGGTCGATCCCAACCCGGAAGCCCTGGCGCGGCTGGCGGCGCAGTATGGCGCCACGACCGCCGCCGGCATCGATGCCGCGGTCGGCGGCGTCGACGTGATCGTGCTGGCGGTGAAACCGCAGCAGATGCGCGAAGTGGCGGGTGCGCTCGCGCCGCACCTGGGCGGCAAGCCGCTGGTGCTGTCGATCGCGGCCGGCATCCGCGGTGCGGATTTGTCGCGCTGGCTGGGTGGCTATGGCGCCATCGTGCGCGCCATGCCGAATACGCCGGCGCTGATCGGCATGGGCATCACCGGGGTGGTGGCATTGAAAGGCGTGAGCGATGCGCAGCGCGCCGCGGCCGACAGCGTGCTGCGCGCGGTTGGGCAGACCGTGTGGCTGATTGATGAAGCGCTGATCGATCCGGTGACGGCGGTGTCGGGCAGCGGGCCGGCCTATGTGTTTTATTTTCTGGAAGCGATGCAGGCGGCTGCCGTCGAGATGGGACTCAGTGCGGAGCAGGGCAAGCAGCTGGCGCTGGCCACGTTCGCGGGTGCGACCGAATTGGCTTCCCAGTCGGACGAATCCCTGGAAGTACTGCGCCAGCGCGTGACCTCGAAGGGCGGGACGACGCATGCGGCGATCACCAGCATGGAATCATCAAACCTGAAGGCGGCGATCGTCGACGCGATGAAGGCCGCAGCCGCGCGGGGCCGCGAATTGGGCGACGCGTTGGGCGCGGCCTAGGTTACGAAACGCCGATCCGCGCGCGCACCATCCGCGCCACCGGCAGCACCCGCTGCGCCAGCTGCCACAGCGAGGTTCCCGCCGCGACCACGCCCAGCACCGGCTTGGGCCGCGCAATGATCACGCCCAGTGCGATGCCGGCGCCGGCCAGCAGGGAGCTGCGATGCGCGCGCACGAATCCCGCCGCGCCGCCGATCCGTTCGACCGGCGCCTTGAGCGCATTCAGTTCGTCGGCGAGATCGCCGCGCTGGCGCGCACATTCGGCGACCAGGTGCGCGCGCCGCATCGCGAGCGGCGTACGTTCGTTATTCATTTTCAGCTCCCGTGCCCTTGATGAAGGCGATGTCCTTGCCCAGTTCCGCGCGGGTGGCGCCCAGCATCGGGCCGCGTGCGGCGAAGCCGGCCCGCACCTTCGCCAGGATCAGCAGTGCGGCGAGCGCGAACACGCCGGCCATCGCGCCGATGGCGAGCAGCCGGTGCGCGTCCCAGAACAGCACGATCACGAACAGGGCGGCCAGCAGCAGGGCGCCGGCGCCGAGGAAGGCCGCCAGCAGCGTCCAGGCCAGGTAGCCAAGGAGCGACTGCGCTTCCTCGCGCACCTCGACGGCCGCCAGCTCCAGGCGCGTGCGCGCCATGGCGACCAGGGTCGACCCGATCCGGCCGACCGTCTCGGTGAACACCATCAGCGACGATTGATCAGCATGCCCAGCACGACGCCCACGGCGGCGCCGATGCCGACTGCCTTCCACGGGTTTTCCTTGACGTAGACGTCGGTCGCCTTGGCCGCGGCTTTCGATTTCTCGACGACTTCCAGGTTCGCCAGGCCTTCCTTGGCGCTGGTGATGGCGCCTTCGAACTTGGCTTTCGCGTTCTTGAGCTCGTCGCCGGTCAGGGCGCCGCCGTGGCGCAGCCAGGCTTCGGCGTCATGGATGACGTTCTTCAAGTCGGCCATCAGCTGGTCGCGGGCGCCGGTCTGGGTCGGGATTTTTTCCATCATGGGGAGTCCTCTTTATGTGAATGTGGGTCGCGGCCTCGTGAGCCGCAACGATTAGTGCATTTCGGACAATATTATCCTAAAGCATAGTCTAACGCGACACCGAAGAAAAGGGCCGCACCCAACCAGTTGTTGTGGCGGAAGGCGGCAAAGCAGCGCATCCGGTCGCGATCGCGAATCAGGGTGTAGTGGTAGAGGGCGATGCCGCTTGCGACCACGACGCCGCCGACGAACCACCAGCGCAGTCCCAGCAGCCAGCCGCAGACCAGGTCGATGGCCAGCGCCGCGCCGTAGCACAGCATGACCGCAAGCACGTCGAAACGCCCGAAGGTGATGGCGGAGGTGCGGATGCCGATCTTCAGGTCGTCGTCGCGGTCGACCATCGCGTATTCGGTGTCGTAGGCCACGGCCCAGAACACGTTGGCCGCCAGCAGCCACCAGGCAACTAGAGGCACACTGCCCTGGACGGCCGCGAACGCCATCGGAATGCCGAAGCCGAAGGCGATGCCGAGATAGGCCTGGGGAATGGCGAAGAAGCGTTTGAAATAGGGATAGGTGCCGGCGACAATCACGGCCAGCACGGACAGCTGTTTGGTGAGCGTGTTCAGCGGCAGGATCAGGAGGAAGGAAACGATCGCCAGCACGGCCGCGACCATGACCGCTTCCCAGCCCTTGATGCGCCCGGACGTGAGCGGCCGGTCGACGGTGCGCTTGACGTGCTTGTCGAAATCGCGGTCGGCGTAATCGTTGATGGCGCAGCCCGCCGAGCGCATCAGGGCGGTGCCGAGGATGAAGATGACGACGATCATCGGGTCGGGCTTGCCGCCGGAGGCCATCCAGAGCGCCCACAGCGTGGGCCAGAGCAGGAGGAGGATGCCGATCGGCTTGTCAGCGCGGACCAGCCGGAAGTAGAGCGCCAGCTTGTTCATGATTCGCTTCTTGTCGCGCAAGAATTATTGTGTACAAGACAGCGATTTTACCGGATCAAGACTTCACGCCGCTTTTTCAAACCCCAACATATCCACCCCCGGCAAATCGCACTGCGCCACCGCATTGCACACCGCCTCGATCGCCGCCCGCCTGGTAAAACTCTTGCGCCAGACAATCACCACGCGGCGCGAGGGCGCCGGGCTGGAAAAGGGCACGAAGGACAGCATCCCGTTGGGGTCGTCCATGTCGCGCACCGAGGCGCGCGGCAAGACGGTCAGGCCGATGCCGCTGGCGACCATGTGGCGGATCGTTTCCAGCGACGAGCCCTCGAAGGTGCGCTGCATGCCATTGCCCGGCGCCGAGAAGCGCGCCATTTCCGGGCACACTTCCAGCACCTGGTCGCGGAAGCAGTGGCCGCTGCCGAGCAGCAGCATGGTTTCGGCCTTTAAATCGTCGGCCGGGATTTCGCGCCGCTTGGCCCAGGGGTGGCTGCGCGGCGTGGCGACGACGAAGGGTTCGTCGTAGAGCGTCTGCATCAGCATGCCGTGGTCGGGCAGGGGCAGGGCCATGATCGCGGCGTCGAGCTCGCCCTGGCGCAGCAGTTCCAGCAATTTGACAGTGAAGTTTTCCTGCAGCACGAGCGGCATCTGCGGCACGTTGTCGATCAGGTTCTTGACCAGCGGCGGCAGCAGGTAGGGGCCGATCGTGTAGATCACGCCCAAACGTAAAGGACCCGCCAGTGGGTCCTTGTTTTGCTTGGCCAGCTCCTTGATCGCGGCGGTCTGCTCGAGTACGCGCTCGGCCTGGGCCACGATCTGGGCCCCGACCGGCGTCACCGACACTTCCGAGCCGCCGCGTTCGAACAGCGTCACCCCGAGCTCGTCCTCGAGCTTCTTGATGGCGACCGACAGCGTCGGCTGGGCGACGAAACATGACTCGGCGGCATGCCCGAAATGCTTGGCCCGGGCGACGGCGACGATGTATTTCAGCTCGGTGAGTGTCATGGGAGAGGGTGCTGTCCGAGAAATAGTATTTTAACGAGAATCTTAGTCGATATAATTGCCCCGCGGGCGATATCGACAGTGAATAATCGCCCGACGTTCAGAAAGGCGCGCATGACCTCTACCTTTGGCCCGGCCGAAGCCCTGGCCTATATCCAGAAGCTGCTTACCGTGATGCACCAGCAGGGCGGCTCGGATCTCTTCATTTCCGCCGATTTCCCGCCCAGCATGAAGCACCAGAGCGCGATGAAACCGATGAGCCAGCAGCGCCTGACGGGCGAAGTCACGCGCGCGCTCGCGCTGTCGCTGATGAACGAGCGCCAGCGCGCCGAGTTCGAGGCACAGATGGAGTGCAATTTCGCGATTTCCCTGCCGAACGTCTGCCGCTTCCGCGTGAATGTGTTCGTGCAGCAGCAGAGCGTCAGCATGGTGGTGCGCACGATCGCGTCGGAAATCCCGAATTTCGAGAAGCTCGAATTGCCCGAGGTGCTGAAAGACGTCGTCATGACCAAGCGCGGCCTGGTGCTGGTCGTCGGCGGCACCGGTTCCGGCAAGTCGACCACGCTGGCGGCCATGATCGACTACCGCAACAGCAATTCGGCCGGCCACATCATCACGGTGGAAGATCCGGTCGAATACGTCCACAAGAACAAGAACTGCCTGGTGACGCACCGCGAGGTCGGCGTCGACACCCATTCCTGGCACAACGCCCTGAAGAACACGCTGCGCCAGGCGCCCGACGTGATCCTGATCGGCGAGATCCGCGACACCGAGACGATGGAGCACGCGATCGCGTTTGCCGAAACCGGCCACCTCTGCCTGGGTACGCTGCACGCGAACAACGCCAACCAGACGATGGACCGCATCATCAACTTCTTCCCGGAAGAGCGCCGCAACCAGCTGCTGATGGATTTGTCGGCCAACCTGCGCGGCATCGTCTCGCAGCGCCTGGTGCGCACCGAGGACGGCAAGGGCCGCAAGGCCGCGATCGAGATCTTGCTGAACACGCCGACCATCGGCGAGATGATCCTCAAAGGGAATTTTCACAGCATCAAGGAGATCATGCACAAGTCGCGCGAGCTGGGCATGTGCACCTTCGACCAGGCGCTCTACGAGCTGTATAACAAGGGGCACATCAGCTACGACGAGGCGATCCGCAATGCCGACTCGGCCAACGGCCTGCGTTTGCAGATCAAGCTCTCGGGCGAACGGCGCGAAGCGGACCAGCAAGCCGGCACCGCCTCGCCCTTGTCGATGATGCTCGAAGAAGAACCGCAAGACCCTGCCAATCCAAGTTGAACCCATGCCGAATTTCGAATCCAAGATCTGCTCGCGCGCCGAGCTCAAGGCGCGCGTCGCCGCCCTCCCGAAACCCGTGGTGCTGACCAACGGCGTCTTCGACATCCTGCACCGCGGCCACGTCACTTACCTGGCGCAGGCGCGCGCACTGGGCGCCTCGCTGGTGGTCGCCGCCAACACCGACGCGTCGGTGAAGCGTCTGGGCAAGGGCGACGACCGCCCCCTGAACACGCTGCACGACCGCATGGCCGTGCTGGCGGCGCTCGAATCGGTCAGCCTGGTGGTCGACTTCGAGGAAGACACCGCGCTGGAGACGGTGCTCGAAGCGCGCCCCGAGATCTACGCCAAGGGCGGCGACTACGACATGCGCGCCATCCCCGAAGGCCAGGCCGTGCTGGCCTACGGCGGCCAGGCCATCGCCATCGATTTCGAGCACGACCGCTCGACGACCAAGCTGCTGACCAAGGTGCGCGCCGGCTGACGGCCGTAGAGTGGGCGGCTCCGCCGCCCACGCGTTCAACCACCACGTGAGCAGCCGATGCGGAAAACACTCAGCACGATCCTGCTTTTGGCCGTCGTCGTCTACGCCGCCGCATGTGCCTTCCTGTTCGTCCAGCAGCGCACCTTCATCTATTTTCCGCCCGCCAAAGCCGAACTCCAGGCGCCGCAGACCTCGACCATGACCGTCCCCGGCGCCCGGATTAAAATCTCCGAGCGCCCCCGTCCCGGGAAACAAGCCCTCATCTATTTAGGCGGCAACGGCGAAGACGTTTCCATGAGCCTGCCCCTGCTGGCGCAAACCTTCCCCGACCGCGCCCTCTATCTGCTGCACTACCGCGGCTACAGCGGCAGCAGCGGGGCCCCGACCGAAGCGGCGCTGGTTGCCGACGCCCTGCAGCTGTTCGACCGCGTCGCCGCCGCCCACCCCGAGGTGGTGCTGATCGGCCGCAGCCTCGGCACCGGCGTCGCCGTGCAGGTGGCCAGCCTGCGCCCGGTGCACAAGCTGGTGCTGGTCACGCCCTATGCCAGTCTGGCCGGCCTCGCCGCCCGCCAGTTCCCGTATTTCCCCGTGCGCTGGCTGCTGCGCGACCGCTACGACTCCAGTAGCTATGCACCGCGCATCACGGCGCCGACCCTGTTGATCACGGCCGAGCACGACGAGATCATCCCGGCCGCCAGCAGCGCCCAGCTGTTCGCGCGCTTCGCCCCGGGCGTCGCAACGGCCAGGCTGATCCAGGGCGCGGGCCACAATTCGATTTCCGACGGCGAAGCGTATCGCCAGGCCCTCCAGTGGGCGCGATAAAACAGTTGTTGCCTCCCCACGGTATTGCCTGAAAGGACTGTTTCCCCGTTGCACGAACTGATAGACTTCCCCAGGTCACGCGATAAAATGTGTTGATATAAATAAAACAGACAGTGGGCCGACGTCGTCCACATCAAGAAACCAGGGGAATGCATGTTGAGCCGCCAGGTTCGTTCGAACCACAAGCTGCTGGCGGTCGCCGTCGCGGAGCCACGTTTGCCGTTCCTGGCGGTGCCAGCATGAGCGCAGACCTCATCGAATCCGCCCCCGACGCCCGCCTGCGCGCCGACCCGCTGGCCGACCAGGCGGTGGCGCGCATCCTCGGCGCCGCGGACGACGGCACGCCGCCGCTGCCGCGCTGGGAAGCGGTGGCACTGATCGAGCGCGAGATGGCCGGCTGGACGACCAATGGCGGCCTCGCCGGCTGGCAAGCCGATGCCGCCACGCCGGCGCCGGTTGCCGCCGCGCTGGAAGACTTCGTCCGCCAAGCGCAGCGCCTGCCTGCCTGGGCCGACGTCGGAAAGATCGGCTGTGCCGAGGCGGTGCTGGCCGACAGCGGCCCCATGGCCTGCGCGCTGCTGGCCTGCGCCAGCCTGCCGGAGTCCTTCATGGCGCGCACGGGAATGGAGCAGGATGCCGGGGACGCGCTGCGCGGCGCCACGGGCCTGGTCTTCGCGGTGCTGGCGCGCGGCGGCCTGCTCGACGCGGATGGCGCCGGCCTGGCCCAGGTGCTCAGGCTGCGCCTGACGCATGCGGTTACGCGCCACCTGATCGTGCGCGGCAATCCGGCCGAGGCCCTGGCCTATGGCGCGGCGATCCCCGCGCTGCTGCCGGAGGGCGCCGGGCCGCAGCGCGCCTTGTTCGCGCGCGGCTGGGACCTGCGCGCGCATGGCCTGCCCTGCAACCAGGAAGCGCTGGCCCATACCCTGCTGGGCTTTCATTACGTGTTCCTGCGCAGCCTGCGCCGCCTTGGCCTGGGCTTGAGCAGGGAAGAAGAGGGCGCCTGGCTGCATGCCTGGAACGTGGTCGGTCATCTGCTCGGCATCGAGCAAGGGCAGCTGGCCGGCACGATGGCGCAAGCGGCGCAACTGTTCGCACGCCTGCAGCGCGATGCGCGCCAGGCCGCCGGCCCCAGGCCTGCGGTGGCGCCCGGGCTGCTGCAAGCGCTGCGCGGCGCCTTCGCCGCGCGCGCGCTGGCGCCCTTGCCGGTGCTGGTGGCGCGCCGCCTGTGCGGGCGCGCCACGGCGCGCGAACTGGGCCTGGACGGCCAGGTAGCGCTGTTCGCGCGTGTGCTGTTCGCCTGCGCGATGGGTGCGGCCCGCGCCGTCGATGGCGTGCTGCGGCTGCTGGCCCCCGGCGTGTCGATCGCGCGGCTGGTCATGCGGCTCGTCGGCCACCGCTTGGCGCCGCGCGACTGGGACCTCGATCCGCACGCACCGCGCTGGATCAAGGCCATCGAAGGCCGGTTCAGGTCCGCGCGTGCCGGGAACGCGGGGCGCGAGGTGGCCGCATGAGGACAGCGATGCCCTGGCGTGTCCCGATTTTCCTTGCGCTGTTGCTGGTGCTGTTGCCGCGCGCCTGGGCGGCGGCCCCGCTGGTGCTGGACGACGGTAGCGCCAGCGTCGAAGCCTGGCCCGCGCTGACGATGCTGGCCGACCCGGGCGGCCGGCTCGGCATCGATGCCGTACTGGCCGCGCCCGGCCGCTTCGCCGCGCCGCCCACCAGCCATGCGACACTTGGCGTGCAGGGCGCGCCGGTCTGGCTGCGCATTCCGGTCAGCGTGCCGGAGAACGCCAGGGCCACCTGGATCCTCGAGATCGCTTATGCGGGACTGAACAAGGTGGAGCTGTTCGTCGTGGCCGATGGGCGGGTGCGCCAGCATGCCTTGACGGGCAACCTGCAGCCGGTGGAGCAGGGCGCGCGCCGGGTGCGCACGCCGGCGGTGCTGCTCGAGCTTGCGCCGGGCCAGCGCCACGACCTCTATCTGCGCGTCGCGAACACGGGGCCGATGGTGCTGCCGATCCGCTTCGCGCAGCCCTCGGTCTTCCACGCCGAGGCCGGCAACGAACTGCTGCTGCAAGGCCTGCTGCTCGGCCTTTGCCTGTGCCTGCTGCTCTACAGCCTGGGCCAGGCAATCCAATCGCGCGAGCCGCTGTTCGCCAAATATGCGCTGCTGCTGCTGGGCACCGTCCTGTTCTCGGCCGATTTATTCGGCATCGGCAGCCTCTACCTCTGGGGCAGCCACCCCTGGATGAACATCCATGCCGGCGGCCTGTTCGCCCTGATGTCTTCCGGCGGCGGCTACCTGTTCGTCGAACAGGCGCTGTCCCGGCCTGGCCACGACCGCCTGTTCCGCCTCCTCATGAAAACCGGCGCCGCGCTCAGCGCCGTTGCGGCGCTGGCCTTCGGCCTCGACCTGATCGGCGCCGGCCAGCTGGTGGCCGTCGCCAGCACGCTCGGCATCATGCCGATGCTGCTTGGCCTGCCGGGCGCCTGGAAGCGCGCGCGCGGCGGCGACGCGGTCGGCTACTACTTCCTGGGCGGCTGGGCGCTCAGCTTCTGCGGCTCGCTGGTGCTGAGCCGGATGATCGGCGGCGCCATGCCGGCCAATTTCTGGACCATGCACGCGCTGCAGTTCACGACCTCGATCGACATGGTGCTCTTCATGCGCGTGCTCGGCCTGCGCACCAGCGCGATCCGCGACGCCATGCTGCGCGCGCAAACCGCGACGCGCCTGAAATCCGACTTCCTGGCCAACATGAGCCACGAAATCCGCACCCCGATGAATGCGATCATCGGCATGAGCCGCCTCGCGCTGGCGTCCGAACCGCCGCCGCGCCTGCGCAACTACCTGGGCAAGATCCATGGCGCCGGCGAGCACCTGCTCGGCATCGTCAACGACATCCTCGACCTCTCCCGGATCGAGGCCGGCCAGATGCGGATCGAGCGGGTCGAGTTCGACTTGAGCGAGCTGCTCGCGCAGTTGCCGAACCTGGCCGCCGCCAGGCGCGATGCGCGCCGCGTCGACCTGGTGTTTCGCGTGGCGCCCGGGGTGCCCGCGCGCCTGCTCGGCGATCCGCTGCGCCTCGGCCAGGTGCTCATCAACCTCACCAGCAACGCCGTCAAGTTCACCGAGCGCGGCGAGATCGCCGTCGCCGTCGAAGTGGCGCAGCGCGACGCGGACGCGGTCACGCTGCGCTTTACCGTCTCCGACACCGGCATCGGCATGGACGACGCGCAGCTGGCGCGCCTGTTCCAGCCATTCCGCCAGGGCGACGACTCGTTTACGCGCAAGTTCGGCGGCACGGGCCTGGGCCTGAGCATCTCGAAGCAGCTGGTCGAACTGATGCAGGGCACGATCGGCGTGACCAGTGCGCCTGGCGCGGGCAGCAGCTTCAGCTTCACGGTGCCGCTGGGGCAGGGCGCCCCCGGGGCCGGCGAGCTGGCGGCGCCGCAGCCGCGTGCGCGGGAGGGGCGCGCATTCGCCGTGCGCGACCTGGCGCCCCTGCGCGGCGCCCGCATCCTGCTGGTCGAGGACAATGCCAACAATTGCGAGGTGGCGCTCGACTTCCTGGCCGCCGCGCCGGTGCTGGTCGACGTCGCCGCGCACGGCGGCGAAGCGCTGCGCATGGTGCAACAGGCCGACTACGACCTGGTGCTGATGGATATCCAGATGCCCGAGGTCGACGGCCTTACCGCGACGCGCCGCATCCGCGCCATCGACAGCTTCGCCGCGCTGCCCATCGTGGCCATGACCGCGCACGCGATGGCGGGCGACCGCGAACGCAGCCTGGCCGCCGGCATGAACGACCATATCGCCAAGCCGATCGATCCGGACCATTTGTTCCGCACCCTGCTGGCCTGGATCGATCCGGCACGCCTGGGCGCGCGCACGGCGCCGCCGCCCCGGTGCGAGGAGGCGGGCGGCGCGGATACTGTCCTGCTGCCGCCGATCGCGGGTCTCGACTGGGATGCGGCGCTGGCCGGCGTCAATCACCAGCACGCGCGCCTGATCAAGCGTGTGCGCAGCTTCGTGCAGGAATACCGCGCGGCCCCGCGCCGCCTGGCAGCGGCGCTGGACGCGGGCGATCACGCGCCCCTTGCCGGGCTGGCGCATAATCTGAAATCGGGCGCGGCCTACATCGGCGCGCATGTGCTGGCGGACAGCGCGCGCCAGGTCGAGGAAGCGCTGCGCGCCGGCCAGGGCGAACGTGCGGGCGTGCTGGCGCGCGGCCTGGCCGCGGCGCTCGAGACGGTGCTGGCGGGCCTGGCGCCGCTGGCCGGCGCGCGCGACCTGCCCGCCGCCGACGACCATGCGCTGCCGGCCTTGTGCCACAGGCTCGCCGCCTGGCTGGCAGCGGATGACGCCCGTGCCGGCGACGCGCTGGCGCAATTGCAGCGGCTGCTGCCCGGCCCCGGCTACCGCGCGCCGCTGGACGCGATCGCCCACGCCGTCGACGAACTGGAATACCAGGCCGCGCTGGCGCCGCTGGCAAGACTGGCGCAGCTGCTCGGCCTGAACCTGGAGGAAACCGCATGACGCTCGCCGAACCGCAGAAGGTGCTGATCGCCGACGACGACCCGATCAACCGCGACGTCCTGTGCGAGCTGCTCCAGCCCGAATATTCGGTGCTGCTGGCGAAGAACGGCGCCCAGGCCCTGGAACGCGCCGCGCGCCACCTGCCGGACCTGATCCTGCTCGACGTGATGATGCCCGACCTGAGCGGCTTCGACGTGCTGCGGCGCCTGCGCGCCACGCCCCAGCTCGAACACGTGGCCATCATCTTCGTATCGAGCCTGAACCGCCCGGAAGACGAAGCGGCCGGCCTCAAGATCGGCGCCTCCGACTACATCGCCAAGCCCTTCAATGCGACCGTCGTGCTGGCGCGCGTGGCGCTGCACCTGCAGCTGGTGCGCCAGCGCCGCCTGCTCGAGCACCTGGCCCACGTCGACGGCCTGACCGAACTGGCCAACCGGCGCCGCTTCGACGACGTCTACGACCTCGAATGGCAGCGTGCGCGGCGCAACGGGCGCCCGCTCTCGCTGGCCCTGCTCGACATCGATTCGTTCAAGCAGTTCAACGACCTGTATGGCCACCCGGCCGGCGACCGCGCCCTGCGCGCCGTGGCCCGGGCCGCCGGCGCCCACATGCGCCGCCCGGCCGACCTGGCGGCGCGCTACGGCGGCGAGGAACTGGTGCTCCTGATGCCGGAAACGGACGCCGTGCAGGCGCTGGCGATCGTGCAGGCGCTGCGCGAAGCGGTGATGCAGCTGATGATCTCGCATGCCGGGTCGGCGGCGGCCTCGGTGGTCACGGTGAGCATCGGCGGCGCGACGCTCGAGACCGCCGGCATGGAAAACTCGGCGGCGCTGTTCGAGGCGGCCGACGTGCAGCTGTACCGGGCCAAGCAGGGCGGGAGGAACCGGGTGATGTGGCGTAGCGATAGCCTATCGGTGGCATAGAAAAGATTTATATGGCGCTCTCGCACTCGGTTAGTTAGCGAACGTAGCGTTCTCGCCTCGTCGGTTATGGTCTTTGTTGAACCAAAGACAACCGACCAACAAGCGAGGATCGCATGGCTACAAGTAAGAAGAATAACCCTGGTGCAACCGATGGCGCCGGCTCCGTACTGAGCACCGTGGCGGGACCTTCCGTCAGCAAGCCGCCCGCCAGCCTGGGCAGCAAGGATCCGGTGCCGGAACGCCTGCTGGAAAAGACCAGTGCCGAAAAGCAGCTGGCAGCCGCGGCGCCGTTCAATCCGAACAAGCCGGACGAGTACGGCGATGCATCGCGCACTCCGCCCGAGGGCGATCACCACCAGCCTTCGACGCCGGCCGCGACCGGCAGCACCAGCACCGAAATCATTTCGTCGGATAAAGTCGGCAGCGGCCAGCCGCCGGCCGGCGAGAACCCGACCGTGGCGCCGCTCGACCGCGTGCGCGTCGACGGCGGCGGCCAGGTACTCACCACCAACCAGGGCGTGCCGGTCGCCGACAACCAGCACTCGCTGAAAATCGGCCTGCGCGGCCCGACCGCGATGGAAGATTTCATCCTGCGCGAAAAGATCACCCATTTCGACCACGAGCGCATTCCCGAGCGCGTCGTGCACGCGCGCGGTTCGGCCGCCCACGGCTACTTCGAGTCGTATGGCGATTTCTCGGAGCTGACGCGCGCCACCCTGTTCTCCGCCAAGGACAAGCGCACCCCGGTCTTCGTGCGCTTCTCGACCGTGGCCGGCGAACGCGGTTCGACCGACACCGCGCGCGACGTGCGCGGCTTCGCCGTCAAGTTCTACACCGAACAAGGCAACTGGGACCTGGTGGGCAATAACATCCCGGTCTTCTTCATCCAGGACGCCATGAAATTCCCCGACCTGGTGCACGCCGCCAAGCCGGAACCGCACCACGGCATGCCGCAGGCCGCCACCGCCCACGACACCTTCTGGGACTTCGCTTCGCTGTCGCCGGAAATCGCGCACATGCTGATGTGGGCGATGTCGGACCGCGCCATTCCGCGCAGCTACCGCACGATGCAGGGCTTCGGCGTGCACACCTTCCGCCTGATCAACGAAGCGGGCGAGTCGCGCTTCGTGAAGTTCCACTGGACCCCGAAGCAGGGTACGCACTCGCTGGTGTGGGACGAGGCGGTGCGCATCTCGGGCGCCGACTCCGATTTCCACCGGCGCGACCTGTGGGAAGCCATCGAATCGGGCAATTTCCCGGAATGGGAGCTGGGTTTCCAGGTCTTCACCGAAGAGCAGGCCGAATCCTTCCCGTTCGACATCCTGGACCCGACCAAGCTGATTCCGGAAGAAATGGTGCCCGTGACGCCGATCGGCCGCATGGTGCTCGACCGTAATCCGGACAACTTCTTCGCCGAAACCGAGCAAGTCGCCTTCTGTACCGCCCACATCGTGCCGGGTATCGATTTCTCCAACGATCCGCTGCTGCAGGGCCGGAATCACTCCTACCTCGACACCCAGATCAGCCGCCTGGGCGGGGCCAACTTCCACGAAATCCCGATCAATTCGCCGATCGTCCAGATCCAGAACAACCAGCGCGACGGCATGCACCGCCAGTCGATCAACCGCGGCCGCGTGAACTACGAGCCGAACTCGCTGGGCGGCGGCTGCCCCTTCCAGGCAGGCAAGATGGGCTTCACCAGCTTCCCGCAAACCTTCGCCAGCGAAGACAAGGTACGCGGCAATCCGGAACTGTTCGCCGAGCACTACGGCCAGGCCCGCCTGTTCTACCAGAGCCAGAGCGCGGCCGAGCAGAACCACATTGCCAACGCCTTCCGCTTCGAGCTGAGCCGGGTGCAAACCCTGGCCGTGCGCGAGCGCGTGCTGGCGCTGCTGGCCAACGTCGATGATGGCCTGGTGGCGAAAGTCGCCGAAGGCCTGGGCCTGGACGTGCCGGCGCCGCTGCCGCTGGCGAGCAAGGATCCGATCCCGGCCTACGAACCGTCGCCGGCCCTCTCGCTGCTGAGCCGTCCGGGCGAAACCGGCATCCGCACCCGCCGCGTGGCGATCCTGGTGGCGCATGGCGTCGACGGCGACAAGGTGCGCGCTATGTACACGAGTCTGCTGAAGGACGGCGCCGTGCCTCGTCTGGTGGGCAACATGCTGGGCAAGGTCAAGACCAGCGCCGGCGACCCGCTGGACGTCGAGATTTCGCTGGAAGCCGGCCCGTCGGTGATGTACGACGCGGTGATCGTGGCGGACGGCGACAAGTCGGCCGACCTGCTGGGACGCAATGCCCAGGCAATCGACTTCCTGCGCGAGCAATATCGCCACTGCAAGCCGATCCTGGCCCTGGGCGGCGGCGCCGACTTGCTGACCAAGGCGATGATTCCGGCCACGCTGCCGGATGGGTCGGACGATCCGGCGCTGATGATCGATGGCGACCTGGACGCCTTCAAGGAAGCCCTGGCCAGCCACCGTTCGTTCGCACGCGAGACCGATCCGCCGATGGTGTAAACACGAAAGGCACGGTCTCCGCCGAGCCGTGCCTTTCTGCCTGCATGCCGTTACTTGCGGCCTGCGTCCGGGCGCAAGCCCGGACTTAGTTGCACTCGGTCGTACGCACCGTGTCGGCATCCTGCATCACCACCTCGCCCTGGCTGTTTTCCGCAATTTCCTGCACCACTGCCACGCACTGGGGGCGGGTGACATCCAGTGCCAGCTCATACTCTTTTCCGGCGACCGGCGTGAACGTGCCGCCCACCAGCTTGCAGCCGGCGTTCAGCTCCACGCTCTGGAAATGCATCGCGACCGACACCGGCTCGTTCGCGGCCAATTCAAATTCCTGGAAATAGGCTTTCGAGCCTAGCCTGTCGCGCTTGGCCATGTTGCGGGTGTTCGGCGTTTCCCGCATGCCGATGGACGTATTCGTGGTGCGGCCGAAGAGCGAGGAGAAGAAGGCTTTGTCGAGACCGCCTACCGTGGTCTTCGTCCCCTTACCGATGCAAACGCTGTTCTGATAAAAATGGGTATTGATGCCATTCTGGCCGAACACGCGCAGGCGCGCCTTCCCGGCGACCGGCGCCTGCGCGGCGGCCTTGGTTGCAGGGGCGCTGTCCTGCGCGCTGGACGCGCCGATGCAAGCGAACGAGAGGAGGAACATGCCGGCGGCGTGGCTGGCTTTGCGGCGCAGGCCGTCGAAGGTGGCGTGATTCATGGATCAGGTCTTTGAAATGGAGAACATGGATTGTAGAAACAAGATGCTTTTCGGCAACTTCCTTATGTGAACTGATATGCCCACGCCTTGACATTTTGGCACAGGCTGGTGTGCCGAGCCCGCGCCTTAGGCCCCGCCGGCGTAGCCGTTCTGGCGCCACGCCTCGTACACCACCACCGCCACCGTGTTCGACAGATTCAGGCTGCGGTTGTCCGGCATCATCGGCAGGCGGATGCGCTGGGCCGTCGGGAAACTTTCGCGAAATGCCGGCGCCAGGCCGCGCGACTCGGGGCCGAAGACGAAGACGTCGCCCGGTTTGAACGCCGCATCGGCAAACGGCGCCGAGCCATGCGTGGTCAGCGCGAACATGCGCGCCGGATCGGGCTGGGTGTCCGCCATGAAGGCTTCCCAGTTCTTGTGCACCTTCATCGTCGCGTAGTCGTGATAGTCGAGCCCGGCGCGGCGCATTTTCGCGTCGTCGAGCGGAAAGCCCAGCGGCTCGATCAGGTGCAGCTGCACCCCGGTATTCGCGCACAGACGGATGACGTTGCCGGTATTCGGCGGGATTTCCGGTTCGACTAATACAACGTGAAACATGCAAACTCCATTCAATTAGTGGGGTGGCGTACGCGCGAACACCAGGTTCGAGACGCGCGCGGCGCCGGCCGCCTTCAAGGTGGCGGCCAGTTCATTCAAGGTATGCCCGCTCGTCATGACGTCGTCGACGACGCCGACGTGGCGGCCATCGATCAAGGCCGCCATGGCCGGCGCGACGGCAAAGGCGCCGCGGATATTGCGCGCCCGTTCGCGCGGCGTCACGCCCGACTGGGCCACCGTCTCGACCGCGCGCGTCGCCAAGCGCGCTTGGACGGGAACGCCGATCATGCGCCCCAGCGGACGGGCGATCTCGAGCGCCTGGTTGAAGCCGCGCTCGCTTAGCCGGCGCGGCCCCAGCGGAACCGGGCACAGCAGGTCGGGCAGCGGCCAGCCCGGCTGCGCCAGCACGGCGTCGCGCAGCAGGTGGCCGAACCAGGGCGCCAGCGGCAGCCGGGCGCCGAATTTCAGGCCGAGCACCAGGGCGTCGAGCGGCGCCGCGTAGTCCAGCGCGGCCAGCGTGGCGTCGAAGGCCGGTTCCCCGGCAATGCAGGCGCCGCAGGCCTGCCCGGCCGTTTCACCAGGCCCGAGCGGATTGGCGCAGCGCGGGCAACGCGGCCCGCCGCCGCCCGCATAACGTTGCGTGCAGGGTGCGCAGACCGGATCGGGCGCCAATTCTCCGCACAGGGCGCAGGAGCAGGGCAGCAGCGCCTGTGCCAGGGCGCGCGGCCAGCGCAGCGTGAAAGCTCCCATCGGCTCGCCTCCCGGCAAACATGTACACTGCCGCCATTATCTCATTTGAACGCACCTGAACCATGGCTTCTCCCTCGTCCCCATCGAAAATGAGCGCGCCGATTGACGCCGAGCGCGTGCGCGCGCTGTTCGCGGAACCGCAGCGCGTGGCCGCGGCCGACTTCCTGCGCCGCGAGATCGCCGAGCGCATGCACGAACGGCTGAGCCTGGTGAAAATCGTCCCCCAGCGCGTGCTCGACGCCGGCTGCGGCGCCGGTCCCGACCTCGGCATCCTGCAAAAAACCTATCCGGCCGCCCAGATCGTCGGCATCGACGCGTCTCCCGCCATGCTGGCCGGCGCCCGGACACCGGCGCCGGCGCTGCGTTCGCTGAACCAGATGCTCAGCCGCCTGATGCCGGCCAAGGCTGGCGTCGATCTCCTTTGCGGCGACTTCGGTACTCTGCCATTCGGCCCGAACGCGATCGACCTGGTGTGGTCGAACCTGGCGCTGCACTGGCATCCCCAGCCGGATCGGGTGTTCGCCGAATGGCGCCGCGTGCTGCGGGTCGACGGCCTGTTGATGTTCTCGAATTTCGGCCCCGACACCTTCAAGGAGCTGCGCGCCGCATTTGCCGCACTCGACGAGACGCCGCACACGCTGCCCTTCGTCGACATGCACGACTTCGGCGACCAGCTGGTGGAGGCGGGCTTTTCGACGCCTGTGATGGATGCCGAACGCATCACCGTCACCTATGGCACGGTCGCCGCCTTGCTGGCCGACGTACGTGCTATTGGCGGCAATCCGCTGGCCACGCGCCGGCGCGGGCTGATCGGACGCGCGGCCTGGCAAAGGATGGTCGCTGCACTGGAAGCAATGCGCGGCGCCGACGGCAAGATCGGGCTGACGTTCGAGGTGATTTACGGGCACGCGTTCCGGCCGGTGCCGAAGACGACCGCGGCGGGGGAGTCCATCGTGCGCTTCCAGCCGCGCAAACCGTAAGCCATCGCTAGCACGCTCTGACCGTCACGGCAAGGCATTTCAGGCAACGCTCGATGCCATGGCGCACGAAATAACACAGCCATTGCAAGGATTTTCCTTGAATAAAAATTAGCGATTTGAGTATAATCAATGACTATTTTTTCGCTCTATGCCCTATAAACGTTGAAAAACAGGGCGTAAAGGTGGAAGAATTAGATTGAAAGCAGCATCAGCAAGTTTCGCGCCCTCCAGTGTGTTTTGCAGTTTGCTGGTGGACGTGGCATGGTTTTAACCGGTTGCGCGTCCACACGCCGCGCCGTCGGAAGCCGCTTGCATTGGTTTCGGAGCGGCGGCGGTTCGTTCATGGAATTGCTGACCGTTTAAAAATATTCTTATATTTGGTGGTTGGGGACAATTCATGACATATGCAAAGCGACTTCACGCCTTGATGCTCGGTCTCGCGGTTGGGATCAGTATTCCGGCACTGGCAGCACCCGAGATAACGGGGCGGCCGGTGGAACACCAGTTGAACATGCAAACTCCGGTGACTGGGATCGGCGCTGACATCTACAGCTTGCACAACTGGATGATGATCGTATGCCTGGTCATCTTCATCGGCGTCTTCGGCGTCATGTTCTACTCGGTGTTCAAGCACCGCAAATCCCTCGGCCACAAACCGGCCACCTTCCACGAATCGACCGCCGTCGAAATCGCGTGGACCATCGTTCCCTTCCTGATCGTCATCGGCATGGCGCTGCCCGCCACCAAGACCGTCGTCGCCATGAAAGACACGTCGAACGCCGACCTGACGATCAAGGCCACCGGCATGCAGTGGAAATGGGGCTACGACTACCTGAAGGGCGAAGGCGAGGGCATCAGCTTCCTGTCGAACCTGTCCACCCCGCGCACCCAGATCGGCGAGCCGGGCGTCGCAGCGACCGAAAAGCGCGGCGAAAACTACCTGCTGGAAGTCGATAACGAAGTCGTCGTCCCGGTCGGCAAGAAAATCCGCATGGTGCTGACCGCCAACGACGTGATCCACGCCTGGACCATTCCGGCCTTCGCCGTCAAGCAGGATGCGATCCCCGGTTTCGTGCGCGACACCTGGTTCCGCA
>Ga0213836_100917_pt1 | contig 20411 bp, 20 predicted proteins | sample SWPATP03_FD_160578 | JGI IMG/M metagenome (GOLD analysis project Ga0213836, IMG submission 160578) | Coastal seawater microbial communities from Marineland, Florida, United States - SWPA TP0 #3 | ecosystem: Environmental > Aquatic > Marine > Coastal | place: USA: Florida | collected 2016-08-05
CGCGCCTGACAAGCGGCTGCTGCGTTGCTCGTCGTTGCATGGCTCGCCATGCGGCCTCCTCGCGCCTTGCCCCCGCTTGCCATGCATCGTCATCAACTTCCTCCTCCCTACTGGGATAGGTTCTTAGTGAGGATCAGGCCAGCAGGGTATCGGCCGGCACGTAATCGTAGCCCAGGGTCTGGGCCACGGCCTGGTAAGTCACCTGGCCCAGGCAGACATTCAGGCCCTGGCGCAGGTGGGCGTCGTCCAGCAAGGCGCGGCGCCAGCCCTTATTTGCCAGGGCCAGCGCATGGCCGATGGTGGCGTTGTTCAGCGCAAAGGTCGAGGTCCTGGCCACGGCGCCCGGCATATTCGCCACGCAGTAGTGCACCACGCCATCGACGACATAGGTCGGAATGGCATGGGTGGTCGCATGCGAGGTTTCGAAACAGCCGCCCTGGTCGATCGCCACGTCGACCACGACCGCGCCCTTCTTCATGCGTGAAATCATGCTTTTGGTGACCAGTTTCGGCGCCGCCGCACCCGGCACCAGCACCCCGCCGATGACCAGGTCGGCCGCCAGCACCGCTTCCTCGATCGCGTGGCCGGTCGAATACACGGTGGCGATCCGGTTGCCATACACCAGGTCGAGCTGGCGCAGGCGCTCGATGTTTTTATCGAGCACCGTCACCCTGGCCCCGGTGCCGACCGCCATTTGCAGCGCATTGGTGCCGACCACGCCGGCGCCGATGATCACGATATGGCCCGGCGCCACGCCCGGCACGCCGCCCAGCAATAAACCCATGCCGCCCTTCGATTTTTCCAGGTGCGCCGCACCGGCCTGGATCGCCATGCGCCCCGCCACTTCGCTCATCGGCGCCAGCAGCGGCAAGCCGCCGCCGGCACCGGTAATGGTTTCGTAGGCGATGCAGACCGCCTTCGATTTCACCAGCGCCGCCGTCTGCTCCGGGTCCGGCGCCAGGTGCAGATAGGTGTACAGGATCTGCCCTTCGCGCAGCATTGCGCATTCGCCCGGCTGCGGTTCCTTGACTTTGACGATCATGTCGGCGCGGGCAAAGATGTCGTCCGCCTTCTCGACCATCACGGCGCCGGCCGCCACGTACTGCGCATCCGTCAGGCCGATCTCGGTGCCGGCGTTCGTCTGGACAATGACTTGATGCCCCCGTGCGACCAGCTCGTGCACGGAAGGCGGGGTCAGGCCGACCCGGTACTCATGGTTTTTGATCTCTTTTGGAACGCCAACTAACATGTCTTCCTCCAAGTGATTTACAACAGTGCTACATGATTACAGTCCCAAGGTCATCAGGCTTGCGTTGCCGCCAGCCGCGGTCGTATTGACGCACAGCGCGCGTTCGGCCACCAGTCGCCACAGGGCCACTGGGGACTGCGCATCGGTGTCGACGATGCCGACGATGGCGCCCGGGCGCGCCGCCAGTTGCGAACGCAGCTTGCCCGGCAAGCCGGTGTCGATCAGGGCGATCCCGAATTCGCAATTGTCGAGGTCGGCAGCGCCGATAAAACGGATGCGGTCCTTGACTTCGGGCGGCAAGTCTTCCGGCACCACCGCTGGCGACGTGACCAGCACGACGGCACGGTTGCCGGTCGCCAGCGCCGCCGCCAGTTGATTGAGCATGCCGGGCATCGACGCCGCCGCGCACAGGACAATGCCGCGCGGCACGAAGGCCAGGCTGTTTTTTTCACCCGTCGGCCCCGGCAAGCCCAGGGTCGTGCCGTTGAGCTGGGTGCGGGCATAGGCCTGGCCCAGGTCAAACAGATCCTCATGGCCATTGTTGCGCGCCCAGATCAGCAGCGCGGACAGCGCCGCATAGGCTTGGGTGGTATGCGTGAGCAGGGGTGCGGCCTTGTTCTGCAGGCGCTTGATGTAGAGCGGACCGCCCGCTTTCGGGCCGGTACCGGATTTGCCTTCGCCCCCGAAGGGCTGGACGCCGACGACGGCGCCGACGATGTTCCGGTTTACGTAGATATTGCCGACATGGGCACGCGCCGTGATGAAATCGATGGTTTCGTCGATGCGCGAATGTACGCCCAGCGTCAAGCCATAACCGCTGGCGTTGATCGCGTCGACCACCTTGCCGAGGTCGGCGCGGCGGTAGCGCACGATGTGCAGCACGGGACCGAAGACTTCCTGGGTCAGTTCGCCCAGGGAACCGATTTCGAGCACGGTCGGCGGCACGAAAGTGCCTTGCGCCATCAGGGCGGCCGGCAAACTCAGCGCGAAATGCTGTTTCGCGGTGGCGCGGGTGCGCTCGATGTGGGCCAGCAGGTTGCGCTGGGCTTCGGCATCGATCACGGGACCGATATCGGTCGCCAGGCGGTCCGGACTACCGACGCGCAATTCTTCCAGCGCGCCTTTCAGCATGCGGATCGTCTTGTCGGCGATATCTTGTTGCAGGAACAGCACGCGCAGCGCCGAGCAGCGCTGGCCGGCACTGTCGAAAGCCGAGCTGAGCACGTCTTGGACGACTTGTTCCGGCAGTGCCGAGGAGTCGACGATCAAGGCGTTCTGGCCACCGGTTTCGGCGACCAGGGGGATGTCGATCCCTTCCGCTTCGCCGCGTTGCGCCAGCGTGCGGTTAATCAATTGCGCCACTTCCGTCGATCCCGTAAAGATCACGCCCTTGACGCGCGCATCCGCGGTGAGGGCGGCACCGACCACGTCGCCGCGGCCGGGCAGCAATTGCAGGGCTGCACGGGGGAAACCGGCTGCATAAAACAGTTCGACGGCGCGCTGCGCGATCAGCGGCGTCTGCTCGGCCGGCTTGGCCAGCACGACGTTGCCGGCGGCCAGGGCCGCGGCGACCTGGCCCGTGAAAATGGCCAGTGGAAAATTCCACGGGCTGATGCAGGTGACCGGACCGAGCGCGTCGGCATGCGGCGCCTGTTTCACCTGGGCGCCGTAATAGCGCAAGAAGTCGACCGCTTCGCGGATCTCGGCGATCGCATTCGGCAAGGATTTACCGGCTTCGCGCACGGCCAGCGCCATCAGCTCGGCACAATGTTCTTCGAACAAGTCGGCGACGCGGTCGAGCAGCGCAGCGCGCGCCGTGTTGGCGCTGCCGTTCCATTCGCCGGCAAAGGCAGTGGCGGCAGCCAAGGCGGTCTCGACATCGGCTTTGGATGCTTCCTGCACCTGGCCGACGACATCGGCGCGCTGGGCCGGATTGACGATGGCCAGCGTTTCGGCGCCGTGCACCACACCCGCGAGCAGCGGCGTGGCGTGATAGCTGCGCTGGCGCGCCAGTTCGGTGCCGAGCGCGCGCAATGCATCTTCATCGGTCAGGTCGATCCCGGCCGAATTCTTGCGTTCGTCGCCGAACAGTGCGCGCGGCAGCGCGATGCCCGTGTGGGGAACCCCGCCGCTGGCGCGCGCCACCTCGAACGGATCGTCCAATAAGGTGTCGATGGCGATGTTTTCGTCGACGATCTGGTTCACGAAGGACGAGTTCGCGCCGTTTTCCAGCAGGCGCCGCACCAGGTAGGCAAGCAGGGTTTCGTGGGAACCGACCGGGGCGTAGATGCGGCACGCCTTGTTCAGCTTATCCTTGCCGACCACCTGGTCGTACAAGGTCTCGCCCATGCCATGCAAGCACTGGAATTCATAGTGGTCGATGCCGCGTTCCTTGGCCCAGGTATAGATCACGGACAAGGTATGGGCGTTATGGGTGGCGAACTGGGCGTAGATGCGGTCGGTCGCACCGAGCAGTTTATCGGCGCAGGTCAGATAAGAAACATCGGTATGCACCTTGCGCGTGTACACCGGGAAGCCGGGCATGCCATCCACCTGGGCGCGCTTGATCTCGGCATCCCAATACGCGCCCTTGACCAGACGCACCATGAACTTGCGGCCGCTTCTCTTGGCCAGGTCGATCACGTAGTCGATCACGAAGGGGCAGCGTTTCTGGTAAGCCTGGACCACCAGGCCGATGCCGTCGAAACCGGCCAGTTCCGCATCGAAGGCGAGCGCTTCGAGCATGTCGAGCGAGATCTCGAGGCGGTCCGCTTCTTCGGCGTCGATATTGATGCCGATGTCGTAGTGGCGCGCCAGCAGCACCAGGCTGCGCACGCGCGGCAGCAATTCGCCCATCACGCGCGCTGACTGGGCGCGGCTGTAGCGCGGGTGCAGGGCCGACAACTTAATTGAAATGCCCGGCCCGTCCTTGATGCCGCGTCCGTTCGACGCCTTGCCGATGGCGTGGATCGCCTTTTCGTAGGACGCGTAATAGCGTTGCGCATCCGCTTCGGTGAGCGCCGCTTCGCCCAGCATGTCGTAGGAATAGTGATAGCCGCGCGCTTCGTTGGGCTGGCTGTTTTTCAAGGCTTCGTCGATGGTCTGGCCGGTGACGAACTGGTTGCCGAGCATGCGCATGGCCAGGTCGACGCCCTTGCGGATCAGCGGCTCGCCGCCCTTGGCGATGAGTTTGGTCATGGCCGAACCGAGCCCGCGTTCGCTGTTGCTCGAGACCAGTTTCCCGGTAATTAATAAACCCCAGGTGGCGGCGTTCACGAACAGCGAGGGCGATTCGCCCAGGTGGCTGCGCCAGTCGCCGCGGCTGATCTTGTCGGCGATCAGGCGGTCGGCGGTGGCGCTGTCGGGAATGCGCAGCAGCGCTTCGGCCAGGCACATCAGGGCCACGCCCTCGTCCGAGGACAGCGAGAATTCATGCATCAAGGCGTCGACGCCGGAGGCGCGCGTGCGTTTGGCGCGCACGCTCGATACCAGGCGCCGCGCCAGCGGGGTGGCCTCGGCATTCGGGCGGGCGCCTTGCGCCAGCAGCCATGCCACCGCCGTCGCTTCATCGCGCCGGTAAGCGGCCGTGATGGCGGCGCGCAAGGGCGACTGATCTGGCTTGAGTTCCGCCTGGAATGCGTCGAAGGGAACGAAGGTGGAGGCGGCAGTAGCGGCGATCTGCATGGTGGTTCTTTACAAGGAGGGTCAGGGGATGCGCACAGCAAAACGCGCCGGTCTGCATGACAGCCGGCGCGCGTTTTGGTACGTGCTTCAATCGTTTGATTGTAAAAGGATTTCTTCTGGATTAATTCTGTTTTTACGGGGTACTAGCAATAGATAGTTTTTGGTGCGAGAATTCGACCAAATAATATTTATGTTGGGGGAGAGACGGCATGCTGGACAAGATTTCCAAGAAAATTCTCGCCGAGTTGCAAAACGATGGCCGCATCAGCAACGTCGAGCTGGCAACCCGGGTGAATTTGTCGCCCGCGGCCTGCCTCGAACGGGTGCGCAAACTCCACGAGTCCGGCTACATCATGGGTTATACGGCCCAGCTCAATCCCCAATTGCTCGACGTCTCCCTGCTGGTTTTCATCGAGGTGGTGCTGGACCGCACCACGCCGGAAGTGTTCGACGCATTTAAACAAAGCGTGCAGCTGATTCCCGAAGTGCTGGAATGCCATATGGTGGCGGGCGGCTTCGATTACCTGGTCAAGGCGCGTGTCAAGGACATGGCGGCCTACCGCGAATTCCTGGGCAAGACGCTGCTACAAAAAGGCGTGCGCGAAACGCACACCTATGCGGTGATGGAAGAAGTCAAGAATACGACCAAGCTGCCGATCCGCTAGTCGCGGGGGCGCTCGGCCCCCTGTTCCACCTCACGCGGCGTGGCGTTCGCCCTTCGGCGCCGTGGCCGAGGCCGCCGTCGTTTCCAGGTTATTGCGCAGCCAGCGGTGCGCCGGGCTGCGGCCGTCGCGCTCGTGCCATAGCATGTCGAGGTGCACGGCCGGCAGCACGAAGGGGAGTTCGCGCCAGACCAGGGAATCGGTCATCCCGGTCGAGCCCATCAAATGCTTCGGCAGCACGGTAATCAAATCCGAATTCGCGACCACCCGCCCCGCCGTGAAAAACTGGTTCACGGTGAGCAGGATGCGCCGCTCGCGCCCGATCTGGGACAGCGCCTCATCGACGAGCCCATGCGCGCGCCCGGAAAAACTGACCAACAGATGATTCGCCTTGCAATAGGTATCGAGATCGAGCTTGTTGTGCGACAGCGGGTGGTTCTTGCGCATCACGCACACATACTGGCCGGAATACAGGCGCTCGTGGCGGATCGGCGACCCGGTTTCATACGACAATTGCGCCGCCACGCCGGGAAAGAAGCCGACCGCCAGATCGATATCGCCGCGCAGCAGCATCGGGCGCGGTTCGCGCGTGGTCAGCGGCACCATGCGGATATTCACCCCGGGCGCCTCGCTTTCGATCGAGCGCATCAAGGACGGTAGCCAGTAGGCGGCGGTGGCGTCGGCCATCGCCATGCGGAAGGTTGCCTGCGCCTTCGAGACATCGAAGGTTTCCGGCATCACAGCCGCTTCCAGCGATTGCAGCGCCGCGCGCACGGCGGGCCACAGGGCTTCGGCGCGCGGGGTCGGCTTCACGCCATACGCGGTGCGGATCAAGAGTTCGTCGCCCAGGCTTTCGCGCAGGCGCTTGATCGCATTCGACACCGCCGGCTGGGTCATGGCCAGGTGGCCGGCCGCGCGCGTCAGATTTTGTTCGGTCATGACTGCGTCGAACACGCGCAGCAGGTTCAGGTCCAGGGTCAGGAAGCTCATGGCAGGGTCTCGGTGTCGGGGTCTGGGCAAGGATCGGGAGGCTATTGGCCTGAATCAAAGTGTACCGCATTTCATTCACGATCAATATAAGGCTCATCAGGAAACAGAATTGGATGTATATGTTGCATTGCACTATAGTTGGTAAAAACAATATCTAGTCGCCAACAATCATGCCGTTCGCTGAAGCTTTCATGACATTCCCGCTGCCGCCCTTCGCCGACCTCGTGCAGGGCGCGCTGGTGCTGGCGCTGCTGGCCAGTACCTTGCTGTTTTTCCGTCCCCTGTTGTCGGGCCTGGTGCGCGCGCTGGTCGTGAGCCTGCGTCCGCGCCGCCCCGCCAAGACCCTGGCGCGTCCCGCCTGAGGGCGGCGCCCATAAAAAAACGCGGCGTCCGGTTCCCCGGCGCCGCGTTTTTTTTTGTGTACAAGCGCTTAGCGCGCGTCGCCCAGCAGCGCCGGTTTCAGCGAGCGGTCGACCGGTTTCTCGCCGAGCCAGATGCGCAGCACGGCATTGTAGAAATTCACGTCCGCCACCGGTTCGCCGATGCGCTTGCCGTTGACGGCGCAGACGGTGCCTGTGCCCGGGATCCAGTCCATGTGCAGCACGTCGCCCTTCTTGATGGCGTCGATGCTGGCGAACATTTCGCCGAATTTATTAATCTGGCCGACGATCTTCGCTTTTTCCGCCTTGTCCAGATTCTCGTTGATGCCATCCATAAAGGCTTTACCCAGGTCTTCCGAAGCGATATCGCGCGCCATCACCAGGGTGACGCGGCGCGGTCCCTCGAGTTTCAGGATGTCGGCCACGGCCGTTTTCTTTTCCGGCAAATACAGACCGGCGGCATACACCTTGATGACGAGCTTGGTGCGCATGCCGGCGCCGTTCAGTTTCAGTTCCTTGCCGCCAACCTGGTTCACATCCTCGAACTTGATGCCGTTGACGTCGATCGCGGCCTGGGCCTGAGCGGCGAACGCGGCGGCCAGCGCGGCCGCGCGTAATAAGTTCCCGGAAAATTTCGTAAAGGTCATGCTGTCTCCTGTGGTGATGATTGTTCATTGTGTGCGGTGGCGGGCGCCGCCAAGCGTTTGGCAAGCGCACTTGGCGCCAGCGCCGCCGCGCCCTGGTGCGGCCCTAATTTAAAAATGCTGACCGCGCGCGCCAGTTGCTCGGCCTGCTCCTGCATGGAAGCCGCCGCCGCCGCCGCTTCCTCGACCAGGGCGGCGTTTTCCTGGGTGCTGTGGTCCATGTCGACCACATTCCGACTGACCTGGGCGATGCCCGCGCTTTGCTCGGCGCTGGCAGCCGTGATCTCGGCCATGATGTCGGTGACGCGGCGCACGCTGTCGACGACGTCGCGCATGGTGGCGCCGGCCTGTTCGACGAGCAGGCTGCCTTCGCGCACCTTGTCGCTCGAGTCGCCGATCAAGCCCTTGATTTCCTTGGCCGCCGCCGCCGAGCGCTGGGCCAGGCTGCGCACTTCGGAGGCGACGACGGCGAAACCGCGGCCCTGCTCGCCGGCGCGCGCCGCTTCCACCGCTGCGTTCAAGGCCAGGATATTGGTCTGGAACGCGATCGAGTCGATGACGCCGATGATGTCGACGATGCGCTGCGAGGAGGCCGTGATCGAGCCCATGGTGTCGACCACTTGCGCCACCACCGCGCCGCCGCGCTGGGCGACGCTGGACGCCTGCGCGGCCAGGGTGTTGGCCTGGCGCGCATTGTCCGCGTTCTGCTGGACGGTATCGGTCAGTTCGCGCATCGCGTCGGCGGTCTGGCCGAGCGAGGCGGCTTGCTGTTCGGTGCGGCTCGATAAATCGATGTTGCCGCTCGCAATTTGACTCGAGCTCGACGCCATCGCATCGGTGCTGACGCGCACGTCGGCGACAATGCGCTGCAGGCTGTCGTTCATGTGGCGCAGGGCGCCCATCATTTGCCCGGTTTCATCGCGGGTGTTGACGCGGATCTCGCTGGTCAGGTCGCCATCGGCGACGCGGCGCGCGATGCTCACCACATGGCGCAGCGGACGCACGATGCTGCGCGTCGCCAGCCAGGCCACGCCCAGCGAAATGATGGCGGCGACACTGGCCAGGATCAGGACCAACAGCTGGGTGCGGCGCGTGACGCCGGAAGCGGCGTCGCCGGCCGCCGTCATGGCGGCATTTTGATAGGCGATGAACTTGTCGAGCTGCTCGAAATACCTGGTTTGCTGGGGGCGCAGCGAGAACATGAATTTCACCATCGCCTCGTCCTTGCGCTCTTCCAGCACGAGTTTGCTGAAACTGTCCTGGGCCGGCAGGAATTTGCGCTGGATCGCGGCCAGGCTGGCGAGGATCCGCGCGCCTTCGGCATCGCTCGTGCTGCGCGCCAGATTGGCGACGGCGGCGCCGGCATTCGCGCTTTTCAGGCGCGCGTTCTCGAGTTCCTTGCGCACCTGGTCCGGATCGCTCATCACCAGCACGCTGAGCATGCCGCGCGTGGCTTCGTTGACGTCGGCCTTGATCGCGTTGGCGCTGACGGTATTGGCGTAACGCAAGTGGATCAACGCGCCCATCTCCCGGTCCAGACTCGCCAGGCGCGTGTACGACAAACCGGCCAGCAAGACCAGCAGGCTGATGACCACGCCAAAGCCGATGGCCAGGCGCTGGCCGATGCGCAAGTTATTGATGTTCACCGAACTCCCCGTGTTCATTGAAAAAAGTATGGTCGTGCTAAAACAACAATACCAATATAGCATCGAAATCTTGTCAAAAATCAAGACCGGATGACTATTTCAATGCTGCAAGAGCACAATACAACGGGAAAGTTTTTAGGCGGACGAGGCGCCGTGGTCGTGGGCCTGGTCGCGCTCGATGGCTTCGAGCACGGTGCTGGTATCGGCCGACTGCGACAGTTCCTCGGCTTCGCTATCGACCTTGTCGGGCAGGGTCGAGGAGTCGCGCCGGATTTCTTCGAGCATGGCGATGATCTTGCTGGCCTTTTCCTCGGACAGCAGGCTGATCTGCAAATCGAGGTGGGCATTGTGCTCGGCCAGGATCGACATCCGGTTCTGGCGGATCAGCACGGTGGTGGAAATGATGAAGGCATTCAGACTGACGAAGCCTTGCAGCCAAAAGAAAGGCGGTTCGTCGAATTGTTCGAAACCGAACTCGGACGCGCCCAGGTTCAGGATGATCCAGCAGACGATAAACACGACATTCGCGGCGACATACCCTGGACTGCCGAGAAACACGCTCATTTTCTCGACCACGGCCTGGGCACGCGTCTTTTGTTCCTCGTGGCGTGCGTAATACTCGGCGATCGTGCCCAGGTTTTCATTGACCGAGGATGGCAGGCGCGCGCTTAAGTCGTCGTTGTCGTTCATCCGACGAGATTAACATGGCCGATCGGGCGGCCCGCGCCGCGCAGGATCAGTTGGCGGCTTTATCGGCCGTCAGGCGTTCGTATTTCGCCAGCAATTCTTCGCGCGATTCGCGCCAGGCGGGATTGAACGGAATGCAGGCGACCGGGCACAGGGCCTGGCACTGCGGTTCGTCGAAGTGGCCGACACATTCCGTGCATTTATGCGGGTCGATCTCGTAGATCTCTGCGCCCATCGAAATCGCGTCGTTCGGGCACTCGGGCTCGCACACGTCGCAATTGATGCATTCGTCGGTAATCAGTAAGGCCATGATGCGGTTCGGTTCTGTGCGTGCCGGCTCAGGCTTGCGGCAGGTTCATGGAAGCGATCTTCGCTTGCAGCCAGCGGTCCACCGACGGGAAGACGAATTTCGAGACGTCGCCGCCGAGCATGGCGATTTCGCGCACGATGGTGCCGGAAATGAACTGGTACTGGTCGGACGGGGTCAGGAACAGGGTCTCGACGTCGGGCAGCAAATAGCGGTTCATGCCGGCCATCTGGAATTCGTATTCGAAGTCGGAGACGGCGCGCAGGCCGCGCACGATCACGCGCGCATCGTGCTTGCGCACGAAATCTTTCAACAAGCCGGAAAAACTCTCGACCTTCACGTTCGGGTAATGGCCCAGCACCTCGTTGGCGATCTCGAGGCGTTCTTCGAGCGAGAAGAACGGCTTCTTGTTCTTGCTGTCGGCGACACCGACGACGAGCGTGTCGAACAGCCCGGATGCACGGCGGACCAGATCTTCATGGCCGCGGGTGAGCGGATCGAAGGTACCTGGATAAACGGCTACTACCATTGCGGCTCCCGGAAAAAAACACCTGTGTTAGAAGGCGCATTATGCCTGAAAATCCGGCAATTGCCCCAGTATGGCGCCCAGTTTGCCCGCAAATTGGGCAAATCGGCACCGTTTAAGCCTTGTTTTCGTGCAAGTTATCGTTCAGCTTGAGCAGGTGGTAGAACACCATGCCCGCCTTGTCGGCCCGCACCACTTGCCACGGCGCCAGCCAGTCCGGCACGTTTTCGCCTTGGGGCAAGGCATATTCCGCTTCCACATAGACCATGCCGTCTTCCTTGAGCAGGGCCGCGCACAGCGGCAAGGCGGTCGCGACAAAGCCTTGCTGGTAGGGTGGATCGAGGAAGATCACGTCGTAACGCTGGCCGCGCGCGGCCAGGTCGGCCGCCACCCGGAAGGCGTCGCCGCGCAGGATGTGGACGTTCTCGGCTTTCAGTAAATCCTTGTTTTCCTGCAGCTGGCGCGCGACCGGGCCATGAAAATCGAGCATGGTGACCGCGCGTGCGCCGCGGCTGGCCGCCTCGAAGCCGAGCGCGCCGCTGCCGGCGAACAGGTCCAGGCAGTCGACCTGGGTCCAGTCGGCGCCGACCTGGTGGTGCAGCCAATTGAACACGGTTTCGCGCACGCGGTCGGGGGTCGGGCGCAGGCCGAGGGCGTCGAGCACCGGCAGCAGGCGGCGTTTCCACACGCCGCCGATGATGCGTACCTGCTGCGGCGCCAGGCGCGGACGGCCATGCTGGCCCTGGGAAGTGGTCGGTCGTTTTTGCATGGCGCGCACTATAGCAGAAGCTTATTTCGCCTCTTTGGCCAGGGCGTTCAAATCGTCGATCCAGCCCTGCATGCGTTTCTGGGCATGGGCTTTCTGGACCGGGGTCGCGATCTTGATCGCGGCCAGGATGTAAGCCGTCGTCGCATTGATATAGGTGTCATAAAACCCCTTGCGCTCGGGTGCGTCCATGCGCGTGAAAAATTCATGGACTAGGGCCGTGATCATGACGTTCGTTTGTTCCTTGCTCGGCTTTTCCTGGGCAATCTTGCGCGTCAGGGCGAGGATCTTGCGCTGGCGCGCGATGCGCTCCTCGAGCCAGGTCGCGCCATCGAGTGGACGGGCATCCGAAGCGCGCCGCAGCGCCGCTTCCTGCTCCTTGCTGAAGGACCCGAACCACAATTTATATTGTTCCATCGATTTGTCGAAGCGCGCTTCCTGGCGTTTGTCGACACTGCCGCTGACGAATTTGCGGCGGTATTCGTCGTTCTTCTTCTTGAACCGTTCTTCCATTTGCGCGATTTGCTGCGGCGTCAGCGAGCGCGCCAGGTCGACCATGTCGGGCACCGCTTTCATGGCCAGCACTTCGGTGCGGCTGCGCAGCTCGCGATAATCGCTGAATAAATCGGCCTGGGTCGGATTGCCGGCCAGCTGGCGCTGGAAGGTGCCGAGCAGGGCCGCGTAGTCGTTCAGCTGGGTTTTGCGGTGCCATTGAAACAGTTCGCCGATATCGCGTTTGACCCAATCGGACTGATCGCCCTCAAAATCGACATAGGCGTCCAGCCACCAGTACAGTAAGGTATCGCCATGGTTATAGCTGAAGCGGATCGTGCTGCAGCCCGCCGTGAATGCCAGCAGCAGGATCAGGAACAGCGCACGCGTGCGCTGGAATACGGTGTCATGCGTGATAAAATTTTTCATCTTATTAACTCTAATTGAATACGGCCTATGAACGTTGTCATCCTTGCCGCCGGCATGGGAAAGCGCATGCAGTCCGCGCTGCCTAAAGTGTTGCATCCGCTGGCTGGGAAGCCGCTCTTGCAGCATGTGATCGATACCGCCCGTCTGCTGCGGCCGAGCAAATTATGCGTGATTTACGGCCACGGCGGCGCCGCGGTGCCGGAGCTGATGGCCACGTTGGCGGCCCCGGGCGAAGCGCCGATCGATACCGCGCTGCAACAGCCACAGCTGGGCACCGGCCACGCCGTGATGCAGGCCGTGCCCCAGCTCGATGAAGCGAGCTCGACGCTGGTGCTGTATGGCGACGTGCCGCTGACGAGCGCCGATTCGCTGCGCCGCCTGGTGCAGGCGGCCGGCAGCGACAAGCTGGGCATTCTGACGGTCGAACAAGCCAATCCGTTCGGGCTGGGCCGCATCGTGCGCGAGAACGAGCGCATCGTGCGCATCGTCGAAGAAAAGGATGCGACCGACGCCGAGCGCGCGATCCGCGAGATCAACAGCGGCATCATGGTGATCCCGACGCGTCATTTGAAGCGCTGGCTGGCCGCCCTGTCGAACAACAATGCGCAAGGCGAGTATTACCTGACCGACATCGTGGCCCAGGCCGTCCACGATGGGGTGGAAGTGGTGTCGGCCTCCCCGGCCGGCGAATGGGAAGTCGCCGGCGTGAACAGCAAGGTGCAACTGGCCGAACTCGAACGCCAGCATCAACGCAATATCGCCCATGCGCTGCTGGAAAAGGGAATTACGCTGATGGACCCGAACCGGATCGACGTGCGCGGCGAACTCATTTGCGGACGCGACGTCACCATCGACGTCGGCTGCGTCTTCGAAGGCCGGGTGGAACTGGCCGATGGCGTGACGGTCGGCCCGCATTGCGTGCTGGTCAACGCGCGCATCGGCGCCGGCGCCAGCATCAAGCCGTTCTGCCATATCGAGCAGGCGACGGTCGGTGCGGCCTCCCAGATCGGCCCGTATGCGCGCCTGCGCCCGGGCACGGAGTTGGGCGAGGATGTCCACATCGGCAATTTCGTCGAGGTGAAAAACAGCCAGGTCGCGGCGCACAGCAAGGCCAATCACCTGGCCTATGTCGGCGACGCCACCATTGGTGCGCGCGTGAATATCGGCGCCGGCACCATCACCTGTAATTACGACGGCGCGAATAAATTCCGCACGGTGATCGAGGATGACGCGTTTATCGGCAGCGACAGCCAGCTGGTGGCCCCGGTCACTGTGGGAAAAGGCGCCACCCTCGGCGCCGGTACCACGCTGACCAAGGATGCGCCGGCCGGCAAGCTGACGATTTCCCGCTCCAAGCAAACCACGATCGACGGCTGGAGCCGTCCCGTCAAAAAGCCGAAGTAATCCACCAGTTATACCCGGGGTATCCACTGGCTTGTTCACTGGATACCCCATGGTGTTACACACAGTTCTACACAGGATTATCCACAGGGATCATTCTTCGCCTATACGGCGATGCGGGTGTCGAACTTGCTTCTGAAGGTAGAAAAATAGGCTTTCACGTTGCGCACGTTCGCATGGGTGGCAAACAGGCGGTGCGCCAGCGCGTGGTAGGCCGGCATGTCGACGACCTGGATGATCAACACGAAATCCGGTCCCGGCGCGACCCGGTAGCACTGCATCACCGCATCCTCGCCCGCCGCCAGTTTCTCGAATTGCGCCATCCGTTCGGCCGCCTGCACATCGAGCGTGATTTCGACGATGGCGGTCAGGCGCGCGCCGACCTGGTCCGGGTCGACAATCGCTACTTGCCGGGAGATAACACCGTTCTCGGTGAGCTGCTTGACGCGGCGCAGGCAAGTTGGCGGAGAAACATGGACTTGCTCGGCCAGCTCCGCATTTGTCTGCGATGCATCAGTTTGCAGTGCATTCAGGATGCGACGATCAAGTTCATCCAGGATCCTTGGCGCCATCGTCATGTAATTTCCATAAAATATTTAGACATAAATGAAATAATATTTCATCTCGCGACATCGATGAAATTTTATAACAAAAATAGGTGAATTCTGAAAGCTTATTTCATGCGTATTGCCCTAGGATACGCTTTATTGCTAATTTTTTATAACGAGGTCAGTCCATGTGCGGTATCGTCGGCGCAGTTGCTCAACGTAACATCACCCCTATCCTGCTCGAGGGTTTGAAACGCCTCGAATACCGCGGTTACGATTCCTGCGGCATCGCCCTGCACGTCGAAGGCCGCCTGGCCCGGTCGCGCAGCACCTCGCGCGTGGCCGACCTCGAAGTCCAAGTCGAAAGCAGCGGCCTGCAAGGCTTTACCGGCATCGCCCACACCCGCTGGGCTACCCACGGCGCCCCGGCGTCGCACAATGCCCACCCGCACTTCTCGCCGGCCGAAGACAATGCCCGCATCGCGCTGGTGCACAACGGCATTATCGAAAACCACGACGAACTGCGCGCCGAACTGAGCGCCCTCGGTTATGTCTTCACCAGCCAGACCGACACCGAAGTGATCGCCCACCTGGTCGACCACATGTACAACGGCGACCTGTTCGACACCGTGCAGCAAGCAGTGAAACGCCTGCATGGCGCCTATGCGATCGCCGTGTTCTCGCGCGAAGAACCGCACCGCGTCGTCGCCGCCCGCCAGGGCTCGCCGCTGATCCTGGGCGTGGGCGAGGGCGAGAACTTCGTCGCCTCGGACGCCATGGCGCTGGCCGGCACCACCAACCAGATCATTTATTTGGAAGAGGGCGATGTCGTCGACCTGCAACTGTCGCGTTACTGGATCGTCGACGTCGACGGCAAGCCGGCCGAGCGCGAAGTCAAGACGGTCCACGCCCACACCGGCGCGGCCGAGCTGGGCCCGTACCGCCACTACATGCAAAAGGAAATCTTCGAGCAGCCGCGCGTGATCGGCGACACCCTCGAGGGCGTCACCGGCATCATGCCGGAACTGTTCGGCGACAACGCCTATGCCGTCTTCAAGGATATCGACCGTGTCCTGATCCTGGCCTGCGGCACCAGTTACTATGCCGGTCTGACCGCCAAGTACTGGATCGAGTCGATCGCCAAGCTGCCGGTGAACGTCGAGATCGCCAGCGAATACCGTTATCGCGACAGCGTGCCGCATCCGAAAACCCTGGTCGTCACCATCTCGCAATCGGGTGAAACGGCCGACACCCTGGCCGCATTGAAACACGCACGCAGCCTGGGCATGCCGCACACGCTGACCATCTGCAACGTCTCGACCAGCGCCATGGTGCGCGAATGCGAACTGGCCTACATCACGCGCGCCGGTGTCGAAGTCGGCGTCGCCTCTACCAAGGCGTTTACGACCCAGCTGGCCGCCCTGTTCCTGCTGACGCTGACGCTGGCGCAAGTGAACGGCCGCCTGAGCGAGGAAGAAGAAGCCACGCACCTGAAGCAGATGCGCCACCTGCCGGTCGCGATCGCCGCGGTACTGGCGCTCGAGCCGCAGATCATCGCCTGGGCCGAAGAATTCGCGCGCAAGGAAAACGCCCTCTTCCTGGGCCGCGGCATGCACTACCCGATCGCCCTGGAAGGCGCCTTGAAACTGAAGGAAATTTCGTACATCCACGCCGAAGCCTATCCAGCCGGCGAGCTGAAGCATGGTCCACTGGCGCTGGTGACTGAAGAGATGCCAGTCGTCACCATCGCCCCGAACGATGCGCTGCTGGAAAAGCTGAAATCGAACATGCAGGAAGTGCGCGCGCGCGGCGGCCAGTTATATGTGTTCGCCGACGTCGATTCGCGCATCACGTCGGGCGAGGGATTGCACGTGATCCGTTTGCCGGAACACTATGGCGACCTGTCTCCGATCCTGCACGTGTGTGCGCTGCAACTGCTGGCGTATCACACGGCGCTAGCGCGTGGGACCGACGTCGACAAGCCGCGCAATCTGGCAAAGTCGGTGACGGTGGAATAAGTTCGTTTTACTTGAAGTCCGTTCTTGTGAACAACTAATAAAGTGTGACACTAACTAATAAAGTGTGACACTAACTAATAAAGTTTGACACTAAAAGTGCCTGACAAATCCACATTTTCCAAGAGAGCAACGAACCCAACGCTGAAGCCTTCTCGTCGATTGCTACCAGGTTGTGAATTCAATTGGTACATGCTTCGTCAACGGGTGAAATGCTCGTTTTGGCAACTGACACCATATCGGATTGGGCGATAGCAAAGCGACCGCTGATCTTCCAGCGGCGCTAACCTACATTTCAAACATGCAGGCATGCTGGAGGTCGAGACGCATGGTTACTCACTTAAGAAGTTCCACCGTTGTTAGGGTGGCGGCCTGGATCGGCACCCATGGCGCCGCCCGACTCGGCGGTGCAGACGTGCCAAAACCGCGACAATTGTCATGGCCTACACTGGTCATTCTGATGTCAGCCGGGCAGAGCCTCCAACTTTTGCTGTCGTTGGCGAGCATTACGGTATTGCACCATCGCCGACAATGCAACTCCGCGTGGACGAACTCAAGAAAGCCTAGGCCAACGGCGAGTTTTACGTCTACCCGAGATTGGGACATGGCTTTGGCTCAGGGTGTTGGTACAAGCGCTGAAGGTTGGGTCTCTAAAGCGGCAAAATTCAGGCTCCAGCCTATAAAGTGATTCACGCCCACAACACTTCATTGTAGGTGGAAACTTAGTCCTGCAGATAATGCTTCAATGTGTTGCTAGTTCATAAAAATAATATGACAATAGATTTTTTATGGCGAACACTTGCCAGCTAATCAGGTAATAAGGACGAGGTATGCATTTCCAAGAGCTGTTGCGGGGGCTTGACGCTCGGCAGTCTTTCAACATGATCGCCAGCGCATTGAAGCAAAACAACCTCGACGTTGTGGGCGTTGGATGGGGAGGGACTTCAGCTAAGATTGAAGCGCTGGCGACTAGTCCGGAAAAAAAAGAAGAAATTCGAAAGGTCCTTGAGGCCATCTATCTCGATAACGTTCTTTACTCGCAAAAAGCTATCTTGCTCTGGACTGTCGGAAAGGATGTTGCGCAGCAGATCGCTGAAATATTGCCGACGTTTGTTGACGTCGAAAGCCCATATGCTCCAAGTTACCCTGCCCCCTTGCAACAGGAAGCCCTGCGAGAGACAACCGCACTCGGGGTTCCAACGGGATATCACGAGGCGAATGGGAACCATACGCTAGTATTTGCTTCGAAGCGGGAAAAGGTTGAGGAAGAACCACTGCCACCAGACGAGGTACCAGAGCAGTGGCTGAAAGCCGGCTTCACTCAATTTTACGGAAAAAAACGCAAAGTATTTCAGGTATTCGATTCCATCACGGCGATTCCTGAGCTTGGTCTTGTCGAGATGCGAATTGACCAAGCTAAGGTCCTGTCGGAGAGGGATATCTTGCAGTTCAAGGATGGATTGTGCCGTCGATTCAACGACTTGGTGAAAGACGCCCTGGGTATCGAACGCCTACTTGGCCAAGCAGTCAACCTAGAGCCGGGGCTTATACCGCTTTACAAAGGACGAGATTGGATCGTGCACAACATTAGTCACCAGAATGACGGTGGCTATAACAACTCGAACAAAGGAAAATTTCGTACAGACGATGTCCGGAAGGACGTGTATCACAAGGAAGGTGAGGCCGCAGTTGGTGTCATCCAGTTGTGGCATATCAACGCAACGTTCAAATCCAATTTTTCACCTTATTCGCCAATGCTCATTCTGGAAGGTCACTCGAGCATGTTGAACTCCTTGGAGCCGTTCATGGATATTGCCCGAATTCTCGACTGTGCAACCGAAAAAGAGTACTTGCAGGTTTTCTCGGCACTCTTGTCATGCATCGGTGTGAACGGCTGAAGGTCGAACAGATGTAATGGTATAGTGTCCACATGGCCGATTTCCCAAATTTTTCAGATCGCGTCGGGCGCCTCTTCAATGAGCGCCCGGAGGTTGCTCGCATCTGTAAGGAAATCGCCGACTACGTACTCGACGGGGCTAGTACGCGCGATCTTCACCTGACGCTTTCCTTGCTGCGACGACAAACACATCCGAACTCGGATACCGATCTGCTGATAGCCGTTCAATATTTGACCGGGGCAGATGCAGAATTGCTCGAGCCTAACTATGCCTATGTTGATGACAGTGGGGAGCAATTTCCGATCGCTACCGAGGAGATAGCGAAGGGAGCGGAGGCGGCAGCGGCAGCTCTGGGAGTCGAGTTTACAAACGAGGAAGAGTTCGATTCCAGGGTACTTGTGTACTTCAGCCCAACGGCACATGTTGTAGAGACAGTGCGACGTAGGGAGACTGTGTAGTGCAGGATATTTCGGAAAATTCGTTTGCAACGTTTAAGCGCCTTGCTGCAGCCGATCCACAAACTAACCTGCTGGTACGTAGACTGACTGCGGATACGCCTGGGAAATTTCTTGACGTCTTATACGAGGATCTGGATCAGTTAATTCAGACGCTTCAGGAGCGTAAGCAAATTTACAACAATGCCAGTGAGGACGTTATTACAATGGCATTAGTTGACATGCTCAAGCAACGTCAGTATCAAGCTGAGCATGACCCAAAAATTGGTGGCCATGTGGACATCGTAGTTCGCGGTCGTAATCCCAAGTTTCTATGGCTAGGCGAGGCAAAACGGGACAATGGACCAGCTTGGCTTGAAGAGGGGATGGAGCAGCTCTGCACACGGTATGCTGATGGGTCGGCTGGCCGTGACCACGGTGGCATACTTGTTTACATTCAAGGCAAGAAAGCCCATCAGATCTTTCAGAACTGGAGAACCTCACTTGCCGACTGTACGCAGTTCGATGAACTGACAATCGCAGATTGTCCTCGTAATCCAGCGATGGCTTTTGTCAGCACGCACGTTCACAGTACGAGCGGGCTTCCTTATCACGTTCGGCACATGGCAGTCGGCTTGTACCACCAGCCATTGAAGTAGCACACGCTGCACTAGCCTCTCCTTTTGTGCTGCGTCTCCACAGCAACCGCTGCCGGTAAAAATACCCGGGTTTTTTAGCTGCAGCCCCGTAAGCGATGTCAAGACTTGGCAAATATTTCCTTGACAATCGAAATCGCAGTTACGGCATTTGGTCACCCCGCGTAAGACGCAAGATGCGGGATGGTCTCGACCAGTTCAGCCTCCGTCATGCTATTCGCTCAAGCGATCCGCAAGCGCGAGTGCAATTCGTCACGACGATTCATGGCAGGCAACCTTAATTTCATTTTTATAGTTGCAAGAAAATAAGCCCCATGCAAAGATAACATTATGTGTTGTCAACTCAAGGAGAGACGATGGATCCGCGCACAGGCCCAATGAAGAAAAGTGATATGCAGTTTAGTTATCCGGAAAGCACTGCGGGTGACGACGATCCAACCAAGCGCGGTCATCCAGATCGGGACCTTTTAAACCGCAATGAATGGTATGAGGTGTTGTATTTCTGTAATCGCACTTCACAGGGAAAGTTAGGTACCGCAAAGAAGTCGGAGCGTCTCATCCGCAACCATCTTCCTGGAAGTGTGCGTGGGCAAGACAATGTACTGAAATGGCTGCAAGACAACTGGGAAAACTTCAGTTAATCCAGGAAGAGACCGATAACATGTTAATGTTGATTGAAAGTTTTGACGTACTCGGCACCGATGGCCAGACCTATAAAGTGAATTTATGGGAGCATCCAGGGCCTGAGTATAAGCCTCTCGGCGGTCCCCGCCGGCGAATGCGCGGCAAGCGAGAATATCTTCTTTCAGATGGTACAGATCTAATCGATATAAGCGATCGCGAATGGGAAATCTTGAATACGGGCGTTCGGCTAGGGAAGTGCTGAACTAATCAGTTTGCGACGGCTCTCGGCGCTGCTTTCGTAATTGCGGCGCGCAACAGCGAAATGTTGGCCCAGTGATGCGTCAGAAGGCAGAATTAGCCCAGTTTTTGTGCA
>Ga0213836_100920_pt1 | contig 20348 bp, 20 predicted proteins | sample SWPATP03_FD_160578 | JGI IMG/M metagenome (GOLD analysis project Ga0213836, IMG submission 160578) | Coastal seawater microbial communities from Marineland, Florida, United States - SWPA TP0 #3 | ecosystem: Environmental > Aquatic > Marine > Coastal | place: USA: Florida | collected 2016-08-05
TCCGATTGCCACGATATCCTCTTTGAACCGCGCCACCTCCTCCGCCTTTCGCCCCAGATCGGGGATGCGAAGCAGGTAGGACGGATGCACGGTGACAAACAGCATCCGACCGTTCTGCATGGCAATCGGCCTGCCCCGGACGTCCTCCAGCTTGTGGCGCATCTCGGTCAGTGAAAACAGCGCGGTCGCACCCATCGCGACGACCAGCTTGGGCTGCACCAGATCGAGTTCTTGGACGAGCCACCAGCGACACTGCTGCACCTCGCCCATATTTGGCTTCTGGTGAATGCGCCGCTTGCCGCGTGGCTCGTATTTGAAATGCTTCACCGCATTGGTGATGTAGAATTGCGTCCGGTCGATCCCGGCCGCGCTCACCGCCTCGTTGAACACTTTGCCCGCCGGCCCGACGAAGGGACGCCCGGCCAGATCCTCCTGATCGCCCGGCTGCTCGCCGACGATCATCACCTTGGCATTGACGGGCCCCTCGCCGAAAACCGTCTGGGTCGCCATGCAATGGAGGTCACAGCGGGTGCAGCGACGTGCTTCCTCCCGCAAGGCCTCGATTGTACCGGCGGTCGGCCCTTCTGGCGTGGGCACCCGTGCTGCGGCTTCCTGGATGCGATGGTGGAACGCCAGGGGTTCGCTCGCCGCCTTGCGTCCCATCTCGATCACATTTGCCTCGGCGCTGGCGATCATGCCCGGAATAAGCTCGGCCTCGGGCAGGTTCTTCCAGTACTTCTTCGGCATTTCCGACATCATCATCTTCACCTTCAGCCGCGCGGGGTTGAAGATATTGGCATAGTAAGTCCGCCACAGATCGTCCGTGTCGTCGCGAAGGTCGGGCTTTTCGGCGGGCTCATCGCTGGTCCGCAGGGTCTCGCCATCCCAGGACGCCGAACCCTTGGGCGTCACGATCAGCCAGTCCATGTCGTTGAAACGACGCTGAAAAAACGGGGCCACACGGTCGATGATAAAATGATCAGGCTCGAACCAGGACACAAAGCGCCGGCGTCCGGCAACACCCTCCGGCAGTGGGATTTCCTTGAAACGGACGAAGGCGGTCATCTTGTGATAGTCGCGGCCGATCGACTTCGACATCCGGTTTGCCGCAACCACATCCGGGTCGGTCGCCATACCCAGAAAATTGCGCCCGTGCGCCATGCGAAACAGCATCCGGTAGAGAAGCGAGAACCGCGTCGGATCGGAATGGCAGATGACCGAGGCGGCAAGCTTCAGAAAGGCTGGAGGAACACCCTGCGTCACCGGCTTGTCGACAGGCTCAGGCAACTGATTGCCGTCCAGCCCGAACAATCCGTCCGTGTCGTCCATCGTGCGCCACTCGACACGATCAGGTGCGATGCCGGCCGCCAGATAGGCACGCGCAGCATCGCGCCACTCGGTCAGATCGCCTCTCCCCCGCAACAAGACTCGGTACATCATAGAAGCGACAGCTGCTCCGGCTTTGGCTGGAACATGGATCGCAGATCGGCCCGGTCGGCAAGCTTGCGCGGTGTCCACCCTTCGCAGGTGATAAAGGGCTGTACCTTCTTCAGAGACACGCTCAGCCGCTTTAAATCCTCCAGCCGCAGCTTGCGAAACCTGCGCGACGACAGGATCGCTCCGACGGTCTTGGTCCCGAAACCCGGCACCCGCAGCAGCGTCTCCTTGTCCGCCCTGTTCACATCGACCGGAAACTTGTCGCGGTTGCCGAGCGCCCAGGCAAGCTTCGGATCAAGGTCTAGATCCAGCATGCCGTTTTCCGTGGACGCCGTAATCTCGCCGATCTCGAACCCGTAGAACCGGTAAAGCCAGTCCGCCTGATAGAGCCGATGCTCGCGCATCAACGGCGGCTTGATCAGCGGCAGTGTCTTCGACGAGTCCGGGATCGGACTGAAGGCGGAGTAATAGACGCGTTTCAGGCTGTAGCTGCCATAAAGTCTGGCGCTCGTCCCAAGAATGGTCGCGTCGTTGGCGCCGTCTGCCCCGACGATCATCTGCGTGCTCTGGCCGGCAGGCGCGAACCGCTTGCGACGCTTGGTCTGCAGCGTCGGATCGCGCATTTCCTCGATCTTCAGGCGCAGATCGCCCATCGAGCGACGAATATTGGCGGGCCGCTTTTCCGGCGCAAACTGGCTGATCCCGGCATCGGTCGGCAGTTCGATGTTGATCGACAGACGGTCGGCATAAAGCCCCGCCTCCTCGATCAGCTGCTGCGACGCTTCCGGGATCGTCTTCAAATGGATGTAGCCGCGAAAATTATGAACGGTCCGCAATTCCCGCGCGATCCGTACCATGTCGCCCATCGTGTGATCGGACGAGCGGATAATGCCCGACGACAGGAACAGACCCTCGATATAATTGCGCCGATAGAATTCCAGCGTCAGCCAGATAACCTCTTCAGGCGTGAACCGGGCGCGCTCGACATTGCTGGAGGAACGATTGATGCAATAGGCGCAATCGTAGATGCAGAAATTCGTCATAAGGATTTTCAGAAGCGAGATGCAGCGGCCATCCGGGGCATAGGCATGGCAGATGCCGGACCCCTCGGTCGAACCCAATCCGCCGGATACCGACGAATCTCTCTTCGATGTCCCGCTGGAGGCGCAGGAGGCGTCGTACTTGGCAGCGTCCGACAGGATCGCCAACCGTTCTTTCAGCGACTTCTTCATTAGTGCGTTCTCTATATGTTCTTTATGACTGCGTCAACCCGTTGACAAATCGAGGGACGTTTGATTCATTCAACTCCAGCTGGCGCATCTGACACCATTTCGATTTTCCTAGCGGGAGCAGTCGAAATTCTGTTATGATGCCCTAAATTCAGATGCTGCAGATGGTTCCGAAGTTACCGCTCCGGAACCTGTTTCTTTTTGTGTCCGCGGCATCCGCGGACATGCGCCTTAAGGACAAGAAAATGGTTGAAAAGGTACCGATGACGCCGAAGGGGTTTACCCAGTTGCAGGAAGAACTGCGCTGGCGCCAGCAGGAGGAGCGTCCCCGCATCATCGAAGCGATTGCGGAAGCGCGCGCCCATGGTGACCTTTCGGAAAACGCCGAATACCACGCGGCCAAGGAAGCCCAGAGCCACAATGAAGGCCGCATCGGCGAGCTGGAAGATTTCACGGCCCGCGCCGAAGTGATCGACCTCTCCAAGATGTCCGGTTCCACGATCAAGTTCGGCGCAACCGTCAAGCTGATCGATGAGGATACCGAAGAGGAAAAAACCTATCAGATCGTCGGCGATCAGGAAGCCGATGTGAGGGCTGGCCGCATCTCGATCTCCTCACCCATCGCCCGTGCCATGATCGGCAAGGAAAAGGGTGACAGTATCGAAGTCGTCGCCCCTGGCGGCTCAAAAGCCTACGAGATTCTCGCCATTTCCTGGGGCTGATCGCTCGTGGAAACGTCTGGCGAAGTCGCCACGGAGATGGGCAGCGGTATCGCTCCCGGCTCCGTGGTCGATATATCCGATATCGAAGTGATTGCGCCGAACTTCAAGAAGCGGCTCTCCGGAGTGACGTCCACGATCGTCCAGCTGATTCCGGTGCAAAGGGCAAAGGGTCAGAAGATCGCGGTCCTCGGGCCCGGCCTGCCCTCCCACCTCCCCCACATCCGCTACGCCGACCTTCCCGCGCTGTGGTCACCGCCATCAGGGCGGCGCGCCCGTGTCTGGCATGCCCGCCGCAATATCGAAATGCTGCCCGGCCTCTTCATGCGCGATGTGCTGCGGATGCCGCTGAGGCTCTTGTTTACCTCCGCCGCGCAACGAACCCATTCCGCCTGGACGCGTTTTCTGATCAGCAAGATGGATGCGGTCGTCGCGACGTCTGCACGATCGGGTTCATACCTGAAAATGCCCTATAAGGTGGTGCACCACGGCGTCGATCTCGATCTCTTCCGTCCCTCCGGCCCATCCGACCCTTCCTCCCCGGCAGATGGTTTCGGCAAGCATCTGATCGGCTGCTTCGGGCGCGTTCGGCATCAGAAGGGCACAGACCTTTTCGTGCGCGCCCTGATCGAACTGTTGCCGTCCTATCCCGAATGGACGGGCGTCGTCTGCGGGCGTGTCACGCCGGACAACAAGGTTTTCGGCGATGCGTTGAAAGCCGATGTCGCCATGAGCGGTCTGACAGATCGCATCCTGTTCATGGGCGAAGTGGACGACATCAAACCTTGGTACCGTCGCCTGTCTCTGTATGTGGCGCCGTCCCGTAATGAAGGCTTCGGACTGACGCCGCTCGAGGCGATGGCATCGGGAACCGCAGTCGTTGCAAGCGATGCCGGCGCCTATTCCGAAATGATCGTCGAAGGTGAGACCGGATCGGTTGTTCCGGCCGGCGATTACACGGCGCTTCGCGATGCACTTCGCACCTATTTCGAAAACCCTGCACTGGCCGGCCAGCAGGGCTGGAGCGGTCGCGAGCATGTGCGCGTCGCCTTCGCCATCGAAAAGGAAGCCAACAGTCTGGCGGAAATCTACGAAACGCTTTTAGAGACCAGACCATGAAAACTTCAGAGGTATTCGGTGCCACGCAACCGGTCCGGCTCTGCCCGCATCTGCATGGAGGACGCTTCAAATGACGGAACTTTCTGCCGGGATGGCGCAGCACAGACCGACGACGAGCGGCCTTATGAACGAGGAAGACTGGCAGCAGTTTTTCGCCGGCTATACCCACATCGTCCTTGTCGCCAACAGTGACGAGCAGAACTTCAACGAGATCCACGCCGCCTATCCGGAAACGACGCTGTTCGTCTTTTTCAACTACGTCAGCAAGGTGCTGAAAACGCCGTTCACGCGCAATTCGCTGCTGGTGGCACGCACGAGCCGCGTCGGGTCCGAACTGATCTACGACAACGCTCTCGACAAGGTGCTGGCCCTGCTGCCGGGCCCCGGGTTTACCGGCGTCATGAGCATGCGCGCCGCCACGATGGAACAGGTGACGGAACCGGCCGAGTTCGGCCGCGTCGCAGCAGGCGCCATCGACCTTTGCAGCTACCTCGAAGATTTCTACCCGCGCGACCATACCGCCAGTTCAGGCTTCGCCCTTTCGGTCTGGCTCTGCGAGAAGGTGCCGCAGGCCAAGGTCGTGCTTTGCGGTTTCTCGGGACGCCGCAGCCGCAAGTGGCAGATGTTCCACATCCACGACTGGACGTTCGAACAGTCGGTGCTGCAACTCCTCGCCAACAGCGACAAGCTCGAAATGGCAGGAAGAACAGCTTTCAATCCCTACAAGGCCCTATCGCGCCACTTCCCCGATATCGGCAACAGCAACTTTGTGTTTGCCGCCATCCAGGTCCTTTCCGAACGGCTGGAAAACAGCAACCGCAACCTCGGCAAGCTGATCACGATCACCATGCCGCTTCGCGTCATCTACAATCTCGCAAGAGGTCTGCGGATCAGGTCCAAGAAGGACAGGCTGGTCAAGCAGCGCAAAAAGCAGCGAGCGAAGAATGGCGAGCCATCCTGAACTGGGATAGCTTAAGCGCCTGCTACCACCACCCGCTGCGATCGCGGTGGTGGAGCGCTCGTAACCGGCTGAATGCCGTGTCGTTCTCCTGCAGGCGGTCGTAGATCGCCTTCGCGATCTCGCCTGCAATCCCCTGTTTGAAAAACGGATCGAGCCGCCAGCGCATGTTTCGCAGCGTGTCGTCGGTCCCCACCTTGAACAGATACATCCCGTTGAACCTGTGCATCGGCGCACCTTGCGTCTGTTCGATCGCATCTTGTGAGACAGGACGCTCGTCGCCGCCATGGATAAAGCGGTCGGTCTCGTAGACCTTGATCGTGTTGGCAAGCGACGAGCCGATCATGGCGATCGCCCTTGCCGTCATGTCCTCGTCGAGATCGGCGATGCTGTCGCTCGCGGAGATCAGCCAACGCAGATCGAGATGCGCGGTGAGGAACGGCGCTTCATTCTGCCACAGCGTCTTGAACTGCTGGTACGTCTCCCGGACATTATATTCGCGCCGCATCAGGACGATAAGCTGTGCATGATAGAACAGCAGTTCCGGCTGGCCTTTGAACTCCAGTCTCAGGTTCGCCATGTGATCGTCGAGCGACTTCTGCTTGCCCGACCGGTGCTCGCGATCCGAATCCTCGATCAGCCGCTGCTTCATGCCCGCGTAATCCTGGTCGAGCTTGGCGTATTTTGCTGCTCCCCAGCGCTTGCGGTAGCGGTTGAAGGACAGCAGTGCCTCGAGCTTACTCTTCTTGCGTACCACGCACGTTCTCCAAGTCTTGCTGCCGTAGCCTCGGCAGTCCTGTCTACACCGGTAACCTCGTCAGTCTGCCGCCCGCAGGTGTTCGATAAGCCGGTGCGGCAGATGGGTGTGAAATTTCGTTATCATCACGTCAGTCAGCGCCTGGCGAAGCTCGATGCTGAGTTCGTCCTGGCTCTGGATACATCCGAACGGGGCGCTGCCCTGTTCGATCATGGCGAGTACAGGTGCGGTCGCCCGCTTCTGCCGCGGCTTGATATAGGCCGTGCGGTGTTCGGGTAACGGGGTCGCGCCAAAGCGCTCCATCTCGAGATGATTGGCAAGCGCAACCGGCGAATGCTGGGCGATGTTGCGAAAGCGATGGGAGAGCTGCTGGCGAAGCACGTCGGGATGCGCTGCATAGTAATCGGCAAGCGTTGAGCGTCTGACCGCATGAAAGTAATGGCCGACCTGCAGAAACCGGTTCTTCGCACCCGCCAGCTCTGCCCCCTTCTCCTGCGCGACGGTAAAGCTCGGAACAGCGTTGGACGCTTCCGCCCGCTGCCGCTTGAACCACCGCAGGCACTGCTTGAGGCGGGATCGTAATCCGCTTTTCACGCGCCCGTAAAGCATCGGCTTGCCGTCGCGAAAGAACGCGGAGGCAGATGTCGGAGCGTTCAGAAAGAAGTCGTCATTGCTGTAGACGAAATTCTCGCAAAGTCCCGGAATATTCCAGACCGCAGTCTCGATCGACAGCGAATTGAACGTCGGCAGCACGGCCGGAAGCCCGTCGAAGACCACGTTGTGATCAACGATGGCGATGAAATCTTCCGTGCAGAAACCCGCCTGCGCAAAACTGTCGACGAATTCCGGCTTCTGCCCGTCCGTGACGATGTGAATTTTGGTGATGAACGGCGCGTATTTCAGCACGGAGGCGATGAGATAGTAGATCTCGCCGTTATCGGCATACCGCGTCGGGCTGGATGCCACCGCGTGCGAACTCGACGCAACGTCATCGTATTGCAGGCGCTTCGCGCGATGATCCGGGTCCGAACCATCAACCCAGGTGATCACAAGCTCGATGTCGTGGCTGGACATGCTCTGGTTCCTGCTCCCTGCCCCTCGGACGATCTCGATCGAGACGACCCTAGATCTGCACGACCGGCGCATCCTTGACCTGCCGGATCGTCAGCATGGTGCGAACCGTATCGACATTGTCGACCGCGGTCAGATCCTCGATGACGAAATCCTGGAAGACGGTGAGGTTCTCGGCCACGCATTGCAGCAGGAAATCGGTCTCGCCGGAGACCATCCAGGCCTGACGCACCAAGGTCCGCGTTTCCATATCCGCCGCGAAGGCCTTCAGCTTGCTGTCCGACTGCTGCTTCAGTCCCACCATGCAGAAGGCGACAAGATCGTATCCGAGCAGCGACGCCTGCAGCATGGCGCGATAACCCTTGATGATGCCGTTCTCTTCCAGCTTGCGAACGCGCCGCAGACAGGGCGGCGCCGATATGCCGACCCGTTCGGACAGCTCGACATTGGTCATGCGTCCGTCCTTCTGCAATTCGCGAAGGATCTTCAGGTCGATGGTATCGAGTTCGACTTTCACGACCATGTGTAGTGCCTGCCTTCAAAATTGACGGGAGCACGCAGGCTCCCGGGTATCCATCTCGGTGTCGCGAAGACATACAATAACATCGTTCCGACGCAAGAAAATTTCGCGCGCCGGTCCAGTTGTTGTCAACCGAGGTGCACGTGGAGACACATCCAATCGCAGTTGACCTGCCGTTTCTGCCGGGCGGTTCCAACTGTCTTGTTGTTATCGCAAGGCTGCCCTTGCAATGTTGCATGGATGGCCCTTACATGACGTGTCAAAAGCGGCAGACCGAATAATGGCTTCCTATATGAGGAAGCGGCGCCAGGCGCCCGACACGGTCTTGGAAAGGAAACGTCATCATGTCCGCCCGTCATACAGAGGTTCTGATCATCGGTTCCGGCCCCGCCGGCTATACAGCTGCGGTGTACGCAGCGCGTGCGATGCTGAAGCCGGTCTTGATTGCAGGCATGGAACAGGGTGGTCAGCTGATGATCACCACGGACGTTGAAAACTATCCGGGCTTTGCCGATCCGATCCAGGGTCCCTGGCTGATGGAGCAGATGCTGCAGCAGGCGGTCCATGTGGGCACCGAGATCGTCAACGATCTCGTGACCGAGGTCGAGATGAATCATCGCCCCTTCACGGTCCGCACCGATTCCGGCACCGTCTGGACTGCCGATACGATCATCATCGCGACCGGTGCTAAGGCCAAATGGCTTGGCATCGAAAGCGAGCAGCAGTTCCAGGGTTTTGGCGTCTCCGCCTGCGCCACATGCGACGGCTTCTTCTATCGCAACAAGGATGTGATCGTGGTCGGTGGCGGCAACTCCGCAGTCGAGGAAGCACTCTATCTTTCCAATATCGCGAAGACCGTGACGGTCGTCCACCGGCGTGACTCGTTCCGTTCGGAAAAGATCCTGTCCGAGCGCCTGTTCCAGCGCCCCAACGTCAAGGTGATGTGGAACACCGAAATCGCCGAGGTCACCGGCAAGCCGGCCCGCGCACCACTGCCGCCATCGGTCGAGGGTGTGCGCCTGCGTGATACCAGGACCGGCACGATCTCCGATCAGCCGATCGACGGCGTGTTCGTGGCGATCGGCCATGCGCCGGCGACCGAACTCTTCAGGGACAAGCTGAAGATGAAGAACGGCGGCTATCTCTGGACGGCGCCTGATTCAACAATGACCGACGTTCCCGGCGTGTTTGCCGCGGGCGACGTCACCGACGACACCTTCCGACAGGCGATCACCGCCGCCGGCATGGGCTGCATGGCAGCGCTCGAAGCCGAACGTTACCTCGCCGGCATTCAGCCGGTTGCCATTGCTGCGGAGTAAGCATGGGCGTACCTCTCGACTGGGACAAGCTGCGCATCTTCCACGCTGCGGCGGAGGCGGGATCCTTCACCCATGCGGCAGACAAGCTGCATCTGTCCCAGTCGGCAATCAGCCGGCAGGTCAGCGCGCTGGAACAGGACGTCGGCGTCAAACTGTTCCACCGCCACGCCCGCGGCCTCATCCTTACCGAACAGGGCGAGCTTCTTTATCGCACCGCGCATGACGTGCTTCTGAAGCTCGAAACCGTGAAGATGCAGCTGACCGAGACGACGGAAAAGCCGTCGGGCAAGCTGCGCGTCACGACGACGGTCGGCCTTGGCCAGGGCTGGCTCACCGACAAGGTGCAGGAATTCCTGCAGCTTTATCCGGAAATGTCGATCCAGCTCATCCTCGATAACGAGGAAGTCGACGTCAACATGCGCCATGCGGACTGCGCCATCCGCCTTCGCCAGCCGCAGCAGTCGGACCTGATCCAGCGCAAGCTGTTCACCGTGCACATGCACGTCTATGCAGCCCCCTCCTATATCAACCGCTATGGCGAACCGCAGTCGGTCGAGGACCTCGACACCCACCGCATCATTTCCTTCGGCGAGCCTGCCCCGAATTACCTTCTCGACGTCAACTGGCTTGAATCCGCCGGCCGTTCTTCGGACAATACCCGCACGCCCCACCTGCAGATCAACAGCCAGACCTCGATCAAACGAGCCTGCCTGCTTGGTATCGGCATCGCTTGCCTGCCCGACTATATCGTCGGCCGCGACCCTGGGTTGATCCAGCTGACGCTGAGCGCCGACATCCCTTCATTCGACACTTACTTCTGCTACCCGGATGAAATGAAGAACGCTGCCAAGCTGAAGGTCTTCCGCGATTTTATCGTCGCCAAGGCGCGTAACTGGAATTTCTGATCGCTGTCGAAGACGTTTCGCTCAGAATGGGCACCGGGATTCTCGCAGCGATTTCATACACGACTCACTGACTAGAGTAAGCTGTGCAGAACGTGCATGGCAGTCCTGCGCAAAAAAGCGTTGCCGCTTGCCCAAAAAACCACCATATCGCACTCAGCTGATGCATATGGTGGCTTTCCTCCCAGTTCCACCGCAGCAGCTGTTCCCCTCTGGAGGTTGTTTTTAACCTTCATAATTATAAGGGCCCTGGAGTGATCCGGTGGCCCTCTTTTTTTGCCCTGCTGTTGGCCGCCCCGCCGCAGTTCTCAGCTGCCTGCCAGAGTAATTGGACCGAAACGGTCAATATTTCGGCCACCCCCCTTGCTCTCACAAATCGCTGCGCCCATATAGGGATCAGCCGGAGCAATTTGATGACGTCCCCGTTATCAGCGCCGGCTGTTCCCCTCTGGAGGTTTTAGACCTTCACACCTGACGGGCCTCGGAGCAATCTGGAGGCCCTTTTTTTTGCCTTTCTCAAAAAAATGGGAACGTCATTCCTTTAAATCGTCTTCAGACGATCTATATATCGGTTAGAGACGATATGGAAAGACGATGGATCGCACCGAGATACTGAAAGCACTGTCCCATCCGACGCGGATTGAGTTCCTTGAATGGATGAAGCAGCCCGAGCAGCATTTTTCCGATCAGGATCATCCGCTCGAGATGGGCATCTGTGCCAAGCAGTTCGAAAGACGATGTGGTCTGTCGCAATCGACCGTCTCTGCGCACCTTTCGACCCTCGAAAAAGCCGGCCTCGTGAAAACGAGCCGGGTTGGTCAATGGGCGTTCTACAGCCGCGACGAGGAGAAGATCGCAGACTTCGTGACCAATCTTCGCTCCGCTCTCTGAATGCCACCCCTTAACTCAATCACTCCCAAAGCAGCATGGAAGGATATTCCTGTGACCTCACTCTTTGAACCGGTAAAGTTCGGCGACATCGAACTGAAGAACCGCGTCGTCATGGCGCCGCTCACCCGCAACCGTTCGCCGAAGGCGATCCCCAACGATCTCAACATCGCCTATTACGAACAGCGCGCCTCCGCGGGCCTCATCATCACCGAGGGCACCCCGGTCAGCCAGCAGGGACAGGGCTATGCCGACGTTCCGGGCCTTTACCTCGCTCCGGCCATCGACGGCTGGAAGAAGGTGACGGAAGCTGTTCACAAGAAGGGCGGCAAGATCGTTACCCAGATCTGGCACGTCGGTCGCGTGTCGCACACCTCGCTGCAGCCGAATGAAGGCGCACCTGTCGCCCCGTCCGCACTGGGCGCCAAGGGCAAGACCTACATCATCAACCCGGATGGCAGCGGCGCGTTTGCCGATACATCGGAGCCGCGCGCTCTCGAACTTTCCGAGATCCCGGGCGTCGTTGCCGATTTTGCTGCCGGTGCAAAGGCTGCGATCGAGGCCGGCTTTGACGGCGTCGAAATCCACGGCGCCAACGGCTACCTCATCGACCAGTTCCTGAAGACTGGCGCCAACCTCCGCGACGACGAATACGGTGGCTCCGTCGAGAACCGCGCCCGGTTCGCGCTCGAAGTCGTTGACGCCGTCGCTGCAGCCATCGGCAGCGGTCGCGTCGGCATTCGCCTGTCGCCTGTTACGCCTGCCAACAACATCACCGAAGATGCGCCGCAGACGGTCTTCGACTATCTGGTCAAGGAACTGGCGACCCGCAACCTGTCCTTCATCCACGTCATCGAGGGTGCGACCGGTGGTGACCGCGACTATGTCCAGGGCGGCAAGCCGTTCGATTACCAGGAACTGAAGGATACCTACCGCAACGCCGGCGGCACTGGCGCCTGGGTGGTCAACAATGGCTACGAAAAGGATACGGCTGAAAAGGCTGTGGCCAGCGGCTATGCGGATGGCGTCGCCTTTGGCAAGCTGTTCATTGCCAACCCGGATCTGGTCGAGCGTTTCAAGACAAACGCGCCGCTCAACGAGCCGGACAAGAACACATTCTACGGCGGCGGCGCAAAGGGTTATACCGACTACCCGTCACTTGAATCAGCAGAAGCCTAAGCTTTAGGCTCTACTTCCTGAAATCGGCCATGCCTGGCACAAACCCCGGGCATGGCCTTCTTTTTGGTCGCAGCGAATGCTTAGCGCGCGTCCGCCTGATCGCCATCCACAACTTCGGCTTCGGGACGGTCACCGCCGTCGCTGTGCTCGGTGTGCCAGACGCCCTTTGCGTCCTGCCAGCTGATCTCTTCGGGCTCACCACCCACCTGCTGTTCGGCAGCCACAATCCGGGCCGCCTGCAGCGCGTCGTTGTGGTTCGGGAATGTTTCGGAATAAACGTCGCCCAGTCGATAGGCCCAGCCGCCATCATGTGGCACGATTGTGTAAACGACCTTGGTCATAGATCCTCCTGTATGTTTTTCGTGGCTGCCCGACCGGTCTCGGTCCAGAAGGCCGCGTAGTGCAAAAAAGCCGGAATACGCCGCGAAGTTCCTTCCACTGGCGAGGATAATGGCACCAAAGACCGATTATCGCAAACCGTCCTCTGTGCAGGTCGACCGACAACCCTAGTTTCTCCGAGATCGTTTCCAGGAGCTTCCAGTGCAAATCGCGACCCACCTCCGGCAGGAGAAATTCCTGCTGATCGCCCTCGTTGTCGCCATTCTCGGCTTCTTCATCGAACACTCAATTCTGGAGGCCGGAAAGACGGTGTCGCTGATCGCAGCAGCGCTCTTCGTCGGCGTGATCGTGCTTGCATCGACACGTGTCGCGCATCATGCGGAGGTTTTGGCGCACAAGGTTGGCGACCCCTATGGCACGATGATCCTCACCCTGTCCGCGGTGGCGGTCGAGGTCCTGATCCTCGCCATCATGATGGGTTCGAATTCCTCACCGACGCTGGTGCGCGACACGATCTATTCGGCGGTGATGCTGGATATCAACGGCATTCTTGGCCTCGCGGCCCTGCTCGGCGGCCTGCGCCATGGCGAGCAACCCTATAACGACGATTCAAGCCGCACCTACACTGTCATGATCATGACGGCGGTAGGCATTTCGATGATCGTGCCGGAATTCGTACCGCGTGAAAGCTGGCACTACTATTCCGCCTTTACCATCTGCGCGATGATCGCGCTCTACGGCGTCTTTCTCAAGATGCAGGTCGGGCCGCACAGCTACTTCTTCAGCTACACCTATCCGCGGACCCAGAAGGCGGCAGCCGCCGGGACAGCGTCCGCGCCTCAGGAGGAGGCCGCCGAGGATTCCGCGGCCGTATCGATCGGCATAATTCTTCTGGGCGTTCTGATCATCGGCTTCCTGGCGGAATTCATGTCGGTCTTCATGGGCGAAGGCCTGGAAGGCTCCGGCGCGCCGATCGCGCTGACCGCTGTCGTTGTCGCCGCCATCTCCGCCGCGCCGGAAATCCTGACCGCCATGCGGGCGGCGCTCAAGAACCGCATGCAGTCCGTCGTCAACATCGCCATGGGCGCGTCGCTCTCGACGGTCATTCTCACCGTCCCGGTCATGGAAGGCATCGCGCTCTATACCGGCCAGCCCTTCATCATGGCGATGACGCCGGTCCAGACGGTGATGGTGGCAATCACGCTCGTGGTTGCGGCGATCAACCTCAACGACGGCCAGACCAACGCAATCGAGGGCATGACCCATTTTGTGCTGTTTGCGACCTTCATCATGCTGACGATGATCGGATTGTGACATCTGCAATAAAGAAGAGTTGAACACCCTGTGTTCGGTCTTCGGGACTGGCCGCCCTAGATGGGACAATGTCTGGCGAGCGATCGCCACTGAAAGGCATCAAGACAAAGTCCGGAGGTGACCCATGAAACGCACGAACATCTTCCTTGCAGGCACGGCCCTGGCTCTCGCACTGGTCGGCGCTCCCGCAATGGCGCAAACCGGTGGCAAACCGGTTGAAACAAGCGCTCCAAATGCGAAGGATCAAAAGCCTGCCTTCACCGGTCAGACCCGCGCAGCGCAGCCGGCGGAAATGCCTCAGATCGCCACCGAAGTCGTTGCCGAAGGGCTTCCGCACATCTGGTCTATGGAATTTCTCCCCGATGGCCGCATGCTCGTGACCGCAAAGGAAGGCGCGATGCATATCATCAAGGACGGCAAGCCCGGCCCTGCGATCGAAGGCGTTCCGAAAGTCCTGTCCGCTGGCCAGGGCGGTCTTCTCGATGTGGCGCTCGCACCGGACTACGAAACATCCGGAATGATCTTCTTCTCCTTCTCAGAAGAGCGTGAAGACGGCAACGGCACATCCGTCGCCTCCGCCAAGCTCGTCGCCAACGACGATGGCGGCGGCAAGCTGGAAAACGTCAAGGTGATCTTCCAGCAGATGCCAAGCTATGACGGCAACAAGCATTTCGGCTCGCGCCTCACCTTTGGCCCCAACAACGAGCTCTATGTCACGGTCGGCGAGCGGTCCGATCCGGAGCCGCGTGTCCAGGCACAGGATCTCAAAAGCGGTCTTGGAAAAGTCTTCCGCATCGACATGGACGGCAAGGCCCTGCCCGACAATCCATTCGTTGATCAGGCCGAAGCGCGGCCGGAAATCTGGTCCTACGGCCACCGCAATCTCCAGTCAGCAGCACTCGATGGCAACGGCCGCCTCTGGACGGTCGAACATGGCCCCAAGGGCGGCGACGAGTTGAACCGACCGGAAGCCGGCAAGAACTACGGCTGGCCGGAGGTCACCTACGGCGTCGAATATAGCGGCGGCAAGGTAGGCGACGGCATCACCGAGAAGGCTCAGACCGAACAGCCCGTCTATTACTGGGATCCGGTCATCGGCCCCTCCGGCATGGCCTTCTACGATGGCGATGCGATCCCCGAATGGAAGGGCGCATTCCTGGTCGGCGGCCTGGTAACCCAGGGCGTGGTGGTCCTGCATATGGATGGCGACAAGGTGAGCCACGAAGAACACGTTCCGCTCAAGGCCCGCATCCGCGACGTCAAGGTCGGCCCCGATGGCGCCGTCTACGCCGTCACCGAAACCCGCTCCGGCTCCTCGACGATCGTCAAGCTAACCAAGGCTTAAACGCAGGATCCTCGAAAAGGGGCTCGGTCGGGGCTATAGCCGTGGCCCGCCCCGACCTTCCCTCCACTGGACCACCACTCACGAAAAAGCCCGGCGATTGGCCGGGCTCTCCCATCAAACTCGTGTCTCGAAACTTACTTGCAGGCTGCGCAGAAGCGCTGGATGCGCTTGCAGGCTTCTTCGAGAATGTCTTCCGACGTCGCGTAGGAGATGCGGAAGTTCGGGCCGAGACCGAAGGCCGATCCGTGAACCACGGCGACACCTTCCGATTCCAGGAGCTCGGACACGAAATCCTCGTCCGTTTCGATGACTTTGCCGGTCGGAGCCGTCTTGCCGATCAGGCCGGCGCAGGACGGATAGACGTAGAATGCGCCTTCAGGCTTCGGGCAAACGATGCCGGATGCCTGGTTAAGCATCGACACGACGAGATCGCGGCGGCCTTCGAAGATCGCCTTGTTCTTGGTCACGAAATCCTGCGGACCGTTGAGCGCCTCGACAGCCGCCCACTGCGCGATCGACGATGCGCCCGAGGTCTGCTGGCCCTGGATCATGTCCATCGCCTTGATCAGTTCGATCGGACCGGCCGCATAGCCGATGCGCCAGCCGGTCATCGCATAGGCTTTGGAAACGCCGTTCATCGTCAGCGTCCGGTCGTAGAGCTTCGGCTCCACTTCGACCGGCGTCGCGAACTTGAAGTCGCCGAAGGTCAGGTGCTCGTACATGTCGTCGGTCAGGATCCAAACATGGGGATGCTTCAGCAGCACGTCGGTCAGCGACTTCAATTCATCCGCGCTATAGGCAGCGCCCGTCGGGTTCGACGGCGAGTTGAAGATGAACCACTTGGTCTTCGGCGTGATCACGCTTTCCAGCTCTTCGGCCGTCAGCTTGAAGTTGTTTTCCTGCTTGGTCGAAATCGTGACCGGCGTGCCGCCGCAGATCGAGACCATTTCCGGGTAGGAAACCCAGTAAGGTGCTGGGATGATAACTTCATCCCCTGCATTCATCGTCGCCATGAAGGCGTTGAACAGAATCTGCTTTCCGCCGGTTCCAACGATCGTCTGCTCGACCTTGTAGTCGAGGTTGTTTTCGCGCTTGAACTTGTCGACGATCGCCTTGCGCAGCTCTGGAATACCCGAAACCGGCGTGTACTTTGTTTCACCGCGGTTGATCGCGTCGATCGCTGCCTGCTTGACATTGTCAGGCGTGTCGAAATCAGGCTCACCGGCACCGAGACCGATAATATCACGCCCTTTCGCCTTCAGTTCGCGAGCTTTCTGGGAAACAGCGATTGTCGCTGAAGGCTTTACACGGGAAAGGGCGTCGGCAAGAAAGGCCATGTCGTTTCGGTCCTGGGCTGATTGAACACTACGGCGGGGTGCGCTCATTCGCCGCCGAGCGGCCGCCTCAAGCTGTATGGAGAATGAACCGGCGCCTTTCAAGAAAAAAGCATGAATGAATGCCATCAATGTCGCTGATTAAAACCTTCGGACGCGTATTTACGACCGCGTAACCCGTCTCGCCTACAATCTGCAAAATTGCGCAGGAGACGGTACGGGTATGGCATCGAGAAGCATTTTCGCCAACCTGGTTCGCGGCGACGACGGGGCATGGTCGACCGCATACGGGCCTTTCATTCTCAGATCCGCGCTTCAGCCCATTTTCAGAACGTCGAAACCCGGCAATCGGCTGGCCATCGAAGCCTTTGTCGGGCTCGTGCGCGCCTATCGTGGCGAAGAGCCCGTTCCCCCGCACGAATTCTTCAGCCTCGTTGATCCCGCCGAAGTTGCCGATATCGACAGCATGGTCCGGACGATCCATATTCTCAACACCGGCCGGCTCGACAGACGCCAGGCGAAGATCTTCGTCAAGTTCCAGCCGGGTCTGGTGCGCACGCCCGAAGACATGCGCCACGAAGTCGAACGCATCAAACTTGCGAGCCACGAAGCCGGACTTGCCGTCAACCGGATCGTCTGCGAAATCCGCCAGACCGCCGAGACCAACGCCGCCGTCATCGCCGACTTCACCAGCCACATGCGCGCCATCGGCTTCCAGGTGGCGATCGATGATTACGGTGCGGGCGAGTCCGATCTGGCGCTTCTCAAGCGGGTGAAGCCTGACTACGTCAAATTCGAACCCGGCTGGGTCCGCGACTTTCTCGACAATCCGGCAGGAGCAGCACTCCTGCGCGTCGTCCTGCAGCAGATGCTGGATGACGGGATCGAACCGATCATCGAAGGACTGGAGGAAATGTGGCAGGTGGAGGTGTGCGAGGAATTCGGCGCGTCTCTCGTGCAGGGATATGCGCTCGCACGGCCTGAACTCGCCCCGACCACGTTCGACAGGACATTCCCGGAACACGGCCTGCCGCGCATCGGCGGCGACCTCGACATGAGCTCCTCGCCTGCATCCGCCATTCGCGTCTCTGCCGCCGCCCCGTTTCCGTCGGCCACCCCTCTCAAGCGGATGAAAACCTTCGGCCGCAGACATCAGGGCAGCTAGCCGTCCTTACTTTCACCGGTTCGCAGTGGAACTTCCCGCAGAGAGTGTAGACGTTGAGAAACGGCTACAAACATGACGCGAACAGGCATAAAGCCGATCGGACGAAGCATCGCCAGCGATCCGTTGCCCATCCAACTTCCTTCGGACCATGCGCAAAGCCCGCATTTGCAGCGCTTTTGGCCAAATGAGGCAGGCTGGAAGGGGCCTGCCTTTCAAAAAACTTTTTCTTGCCAATTTTTGATAAACACAGCACTCTGTCCATGTTCGGGCAATTTACGAGCATGGGAAGACCTATAATGACGCGCTCCGAAGGCGCCAAGACTTCGGGCGGGAACTGGGGGCTTGGTTTTATACCTTATCTGCCAGTCGCCGCGGTAAACACAGGGACCCTTTCTTAAAGCTGCCTGCCGCCGCCCGTGAGGGCACACTCTGATGCTGTCCGCCGCTGAACACGGACAGAAGGAAAAGGACCTGCTGCATGGCCGAGACTGGCACTGTGAAATTCTTCAATACGGACAAGGGATTCGGCTTTATCAAACCAGACAACGGTGGCGCCGATATCTTCGTTCATATCTCCGCCGTACAGGCTTCCGGCCTGTCCGGGCTGACTGAAAACCAGAAAGTAAGCTTCGACACGGAACCGGATCGTCGCGGAAAAGGCCCCAAGGCCGTCAATCTGCAGATCTCCGGTTGAGCTTCAAAAGCTCGCTCATTCCAGTTGGAGCCCGGCAGTGATGCCGGGTTTTTTTATGCCCGTGATACCTGTTGCCGGTTACAGGCCCTTCAGGAATGGATTGCTGCGGCGCTCGTCGCCGATCCGGCTTCCCGGTCCGTGACCGCAGATAAAACCTACCTCGTCTCCCAGCGGCAGAACCTTGGTGCGGATCGAGTCCATCAGCGTCGCGTGATCGCCTCCGGGTAGATCAGTCCGTCCGACCGACCCGGCAAACAGGACGTCACCAAGATGTGCGAAGGCATGGTCTCTGTTGTAGAATATGATGTGACCGGGCGAATGTCCCGGACAATGAAAAACCTCGAACACATGCTCGCCGAACGAGACTGTTTCGCCTTCGTCAAGAAACCGATCAGGCACGACGTTGCGGACGTCGCCGTCGACACCGAACATCTGAGCCTGCTTTTCAAGGTTTTCAAGAAGGGGAAGATCGTCGCGGTGGGGTCCGACGACCGGAATGCCCAGCACCTCGCGGAGTTCGTCGGCGCCTCCGGCATGATCGATATGCCCGTGGGTCAGCCAGATCTCGGAAAGGGTAATGCCACTTTTGCGCACGAGGTCCAGAATAACCCCGATGTCACCGCCTGGGTCGACAATGACGGCTGTCTTTGTATCGTCGTCAAAGAAGACGGTACAGTTTTGTTGAAATGGCGTCACCGGAATGACGCTTGCCTGCAATCGACCCATAATGCCTGTCCTGCCCTGAACGTTGTCGTTCTTCATAGCCGGAAGGCTTGCCGATGACAGCCTCAAAATCAGTTGATAGCGGCGGCCAGATACGTGCCTTCGGCAGCAACCGGCGGGGCCAGCGAAACAGTCGCCAGCAGAAATGCCGAGACGACGACTTTCAGCGCAATCACCGTGATGAAGACCGGGCGCAGCGGATGAGCTTCGGCCTTGGTCTGGTTCAGCTCGATCGGCGGCATTGCGGAATAAGTGTGCGCGTTCATTGAATAATCTCCAGTCGTTCGCTGGGAATAATGGCGCTTGGGGATAAAGGTTCCGCCGGACAAGTCATGCGCGCAAAAGAAAGTGCGTGTTCTCCCTGAAAGCAACACAACCGGTCGAATTTTGACCGCCAGAGCGATTTATCACGGGCGACAGCGCAAAAGGATTACGTTAAACAGCTTCACACGATGAAGACGTAGCGAGCGAAAGGAAACGGCGTGCCGCCTGCAGCGACGGGAAAAGCCGTCAAGAAAGTCCCGCCACAGATGCCCGTGGTCGACGAGGGCCAGATCGATTTCGAAGCGATCGAGCTGTTCTTCTTTGCCTATCGCGACTTCGTGTCCGATCCGGACGCTATCCTGGCGAAGATCGGCATGGGGCGCGCCCACCATCGGGTTGTCTATTTCGTCTGCCGCCAGCCGGGGATGATGGTGACGGATCTTCTTGATCTGCTGCAGATCACCAAGCAGAGCCTCGCCCGCGTCCTGAAGCAGTTGATCGAGACTGGCTATATCCGGCAGATGGCCGGGGCCAAGGATCGCAGACAGCGCCGCCTCTATCCGACCCTTGCCGGCCGCGAACTGGCGCTGGCCCTGTGCGAGCCGCAATCCAAGCGTATCGCACGCGCCATGGAAGACTTCACCCCCGGGATGCGGGAAAGCGTAACCCTTTTCCTTCAACGGATGCGTGGACGTGACCCGAACCTCGTGATTTCTGATATCGACATCAGTCAGGATATCTGACCGGGACAGACAGATGACCAATACACCGCTTTTGGACGACGCCCCTCACCTTCTCGTTGTCGACGACGACACCCGCATCCGCGATCTCCTCAACCGCTATCTGGTGGAGCAGGGTTTCCGCATCACGGTCGCGGGAGATGCCGCCGAAGCGCGGCGCAAGTTGGAAGGACTGCATTTCGACCTCATCATTCTCGACGTGATGATGCCGGGCGAAACAGGCCTGTCGCTCACCCAGTCGCTTTATGAAAAGAAGACCACCCCGGTCATCCTCCTGACGGCACGGGTCGAGGCAGAATCGCGCATCGCCGGTCTCGAGGCAGGTGCCGACG
>Ga0213836_100934_pt1 | contig 20087 bp, 15 predicted proteins | sample SWPATP03_FD_160578 | JGI IMG/M metagenome (GOLD analysis project Ga0213836, IMG submission 160578) | Coastal seawater microbial communities from Marineland, Florida, United States - SWPA TP0 #3 | ecosystem: Environmental > Aquatic > Marine > Coastal | place: USA: Florida | collected 2016-08-05
TGCTAGAGCCGCTCGGCTATATACCGCCGGCTGAAGCTGAGGCAAACTATTACGAGCAACTGAGCAGTCAAGCCGTCGCGGCCTGACTCACACCAACCGGCCTCCACGAAAGCCGGGGCGATTCACTGTTGCCCTCCGCTGGTCCTACAGAGGCATAACGTCTTTGGACATCATAATCTGCAGACCTACACCTATGAAATTCTCGATCTGGCGACTACGCGTCTCGGCATCGAAGTTCGCCAAGATGATCGTGACGAATGGCGCAGAGGTGCTGTTGGACTCACCGAGATACATCTCACTGGAAACTTTGGATGCCCGCACACCGCCATCGTGCCCGTAATTAATGCCATAGATGACAATAATTCTGCAGGCAAAAGGCGGCCGCTCCCCACATGGATCACGCTCGACAACGGCACGGCAAAGAACTCCACCTTCCACGCGCTGACGATCTATGGCAAGCATGCGGAATTAACGCGGAAGGCAGCATTTAGGTCACCTGGGCCGGTGCGTAAAAAGCTATCAGCCGAGACTTACAACGCTATCCGTGCCGAAGTCAAAATCCGTTCTGATGGGCTTAAGCGAATGGATCTGGCGTATGTAAGTCGATGGAAAAGTGTCGACGTGCCCTCCGTGTTTTTCGATATATTCAGCAAGTACGACGTCGTCTATGCTGTTCAGCGCCTACTCACGGAAGATGAGTTGCAGTGCCTGACGAGGGCTGAACGCGCAGCGTATACACTGTGGTTGCTCGGGACTGATATCGAGGATCAGTATAAGCGCACTGGGGCATGGAGTATTACGAAGCGTATCTACGACAAGACGGGAATCTGGGTGAAAAGCAAGAAGCGCCCTGTAGCAGTGCCAGACTTGGACTTACGTGACATATTTTCACCCAAAAACGTTCTTCCCGTGCCCGACTGGCTGTTGGGTACAGAGTTCTACTCAAAGTCGCGCGGCTACGGCATAGGGGCAGTTCCCGTTGACTGGTCTAATATAGACTGAATTTGCCTACCACGTGGCTTGTGGGGCGAGCGGGTCCCGTGTCCATTCGGCCGGCTTGGCGCTGTTCAGGGCCGTTGTCGCATCGGATTGATTGGGGCTTTCCTCGCCATTTAATGATCCGGTCAGCCATCGGATTACCCGCTCAGACGGCAGCGAGAAGTCGACCTCAATCCCCAAGCCTTCTGGGTTGAAGTCATCGGGCCATTGAACAGATGGATGCAGCGCCCGTCGGCAAGCTGGTCGTGCACGAAGTTCATCAACCAGCTCTGATTAACTGCGGTTTGCACCGCCAGCAACTGGCGAGCCCTGCGGGGGCAGGAACTGCAGGGGTTGGCCTCTCTCTTACCTGAGCAAGGCTGACCAGAGCTGCTGTCGCATTGCAGAAGGTGGGACATTCCGATGCATGTGGTGTAAGCCATTGCGGCGCGAGAGGATGCGCTTCATGGGCTTTTCGTGCCAACCGATGTTGAATGCGACTTCATTAGCATGCGAAAAGTTGGGGGAAGCGAAGAACTCGAGCCAGCTCCATTGCGGCAGATGGTCGTAGATCCACCATGCCACCGCGTCGACGTCGGCACGACCGTCGAGAATACGGGCAGAGAGGCTAGGTACACTAATGCAGGCCATTGCGCCGTGTCCGTTGCCCGTCGTGCTCGCGTAATCCCACGTGTGGGCGCCATCGTTGTCAGCAGCGCAGCCATGCTTCGCGATCCCGGCGGCGTTCACGAGGCGACTGCGGTAGCCAGACCGAATGTGAATACGGCCGAACGCGTCTTGCAGTGGCTCGAGTAACAGTGTACACAGCTGCCCGCCGCTAGCCACTGCCTGATCGACGTGCTCGGGCACGTTACGTAGACCGTAGTGCACCGCGATTTCGCTGTACAGGAATTCCCGCAAGTGAAACGAGGGCGACAACGGGATGCGCCCAAGTTTGTCTAGCCCAAGATAGGAGTGCGGGTCAAAGTTGTACTTCATCGGCATAACGGTTCCAGTCGAGTCCCGGTGGCGAGCGTGTCTTGCATTGGAGCATTCAAGGATAGCGATTGTCAATAGACAGGGGGCAGCGCTACAAGTTCAAGCCGCGCACCCAGCATGGAATACAGAACAGACGAGCCGCAGACACGGGGGAAAGTCGGAAAATTCGGATCATCATTGCTGACACCTGGCACGACAGCGTGGTCACTTGACTGCACTGGAGATCGGTTGCATCGCCATAGCAGGGCGCAGTACCTACGCTCTGGTGCGGTTGCGGACTTACCTAACACCGTAGGAAGTTATCTCCTCGGCAACATGATATACTGATTCGTCCATCTGAAACCGGCCATAAGCAGCCGGATGAAACAGCGATTTTTCGCGAATTTTTATTAGGCTGGATGTGCTAAGGTCAGAGCATTTGAGTGAAGGTCTAGATTAGTAAATCTACAAAGATATAGACTTTCGTCGTATTCCCTAGTCTCACAATAACGAGATACATCTACATATTTGGAGACCAATTTATGCTGGAGCAAGCGTTCCGTCCATTTCTTGAGGCGTTAAACCAAACCGGAAATTTACGGCATATTGATGGTGAGTTCATGAATCCCGAAGAACTTTTCCAAACGGACATACTCACAAAGCTCGACGCTACATTCAGGGGCATGTATGCCATCTTCCTATACGACCTAAAAAACGATCAGGGAATCACGGCGTATCTTCACTCAGGTAGCGTGGGAAGCGACAGCACCTCCCGTGTCCTGGTTCTCTATGAAAAGGCGCCACGCTCACGCCGCAATAACACCATGGCCGATCTCGGAATCACCGTTCACGAGGAGAACCCTGCAGTGGCTTTTGCTCGCGATCTGTTCCCAAGTAAGCCATTAATGCTACCCGGTGTGTTGCTGCTCAGGCGCATTTCACATGCCTCAGACGCCGTTTATGTACCATTAGAGGGCAAACAGGAAGCCGTGGCAGCAAGGGCACGCCAATTGTTTGCGCAACTGCCGGCGACAATCGACGGTGCGGACTTCTCTACCTCAACTTTCGGTGAGCGGGTCGGCAAAGCCCTAGACCTGGCGCATATCCCATATCAGCGCAGCGAGCCACTAACGGTCAGTGACTACTTGCGTAAATTTCTTCTGCTGGTATGGAAACACAAGCGCGATTTAATGGCTATCGTGCCAGTCCTCGGAAAAGCGGTACACGGAGCTGGAAAAAATGGAGATGACTGATGGCGCTAGATCAACTCGTTGCAGCAGCCCTGTTGCAGTACCGTGCTTTCGGCCTGCTCGCCGACGAGGCGCACCCCGCCTTTAAGGATGATTTAACGCACTTTATTAGCGCGCATGGAGATCCGCTTGTTAGAGCCTTCAGCGCGCTGTCCCGAAGCGTGCCACGGCAAGCTTTGGCCGGCTTGCCATTTTTACTACATTCTAACAATACCGCACCCCATGCACCGCCGGGTGGCTACTTTGACGATCAAACGCCTATAGAATTGGGTAAGTTGTTAACGTCGCGCTACATTTTCTGGGCGATGCAGCATAATCCGGACGCTGCATTAGCCGTCGTGTTTTACCTGCTGCGCGCAACACTTTACGTTCTCCATACCCGAGGCTTCGATACAAGCGTGCGTTATCTGCTCGATTTGCGAAAGCACGGCTATCTGCTCAACTCCAGTTCGCTAAATCACTGTCTGGCTTTTTTGTTCTTGGTACGCCAGCGTGTCAGTTCTGATGACGAGATTGTTCCACTCTGTATTGCAGGCCAACCGCACAGCGCCGCCGATTGGTACAACGCAGAATTGTTGCCGGTGGATCTACAGGCTCTGCCTGTACTTCGAGAGGCGGCAGAAGGAATGGCATATCTGGTGCAGACTGCCGGCACGGATATCGACGAGGTTCGGGCTTCGCAAAGTTATGACGATTGGATATTAGGGCAACACTATCTGGGAAGTCTAATGTTGACTGTCCACTTTATCCTCAGGTACTTGAATATGGACGAGGAGCCAGCTTTCAGGGCCTTTGATGTCCGATATGAAGAAATTTGCGCAGATTGTTTTGCCTTTTATCACATCCTGAGAGGCGAGCCTGAACGATACCCCTTTGAAGCGAGATTCACCGCTTCGTATGGAGTTATAAAGGCGGTCGAGATGGGAGGGGGAGACTGGCAGAATAGACTGTGCGATGAACGTGTGTTGGTACCTGATCAGCTTGCAGACCTGCTGCTTCCGAGCGACGGTACAATCAATCTGCAGTTGGAGGAGGCTAGCATCCCACCGGCCTGGCGCCTGCTCTCATCGGCGGTGGCCCCAGTGTATGCGAATTTAGTCGTTCGCAATCCCGACTATCGTTCTTTGGCGCGTGTCGTAAAGATGAACACTAATGCTGCGTCCGCTCCTCCGGACATTCGATATTTTCTACGCTCGATGCGGCAAGAGCCGGAAAATGAGCATCTACGTGGGCAGTTGTTGGATTTTTATCCTTACTGCGATCGATGGCTGTTTGTGGAGGCTCGTTATCTTGACCGGCGCGGCGATCCGTCAGCAGCGATGGCTCGCCTTCAGCAAGCCATCTCCATCGACCCGACCGATCATTCGCGCTGGAAGTCTATGTCGGTAATCTTGCGTAAGTTCGGAGACGAGCGCGCCGCCGATCGATTGGCTGGCTTCGCGCGCACTTTACGCAACGGCCGAGCTACGGCTCAATAACACCATGACGCGACTGTCATCCGCAGCATGATGGCGTCGGGCGCCATTACGCAACTGTACGTTCTACGCGGGCACCGACCTGCAGCGGTCGGCCAGACGCGGTCGTACATTGGTGATCGCAACCACAGATCAAGGCAAAGATCAACAATGATCCACAGTGTGGATGAGTAAGATACACCGTCAAGCACTTGTCACGTATCCCGAACATGTGTTTCGCTAACACGCGCTGGGTCACCTCGCTAATGTATTCAAGGTCGTAGAACATCACGTTCCGACGGTAGCGCGAGAACGACCGGATAATGTGGGATCGAGCTCGCGTTGGTGCTACAAGCGGCACGCTCTGCGAGTGGCGCACATATGCGAAAGTCGCGTGCATATAACATAACTGGCAGCCGGATCGAACACTGCTAACTAGCGATAATGGTGACTTTTGGTGGGCTAGCCGTTATTTGTGAATTCAGCTATTGCATCTGCTGACTGGGCTGAGGATTGAAAATCCTCTTCCGGGCGTGTAATTTCACCTAGCCTCTCCAAAGAAATATTTCACGAAACGCCGGTCACACTGGTTCGTTGGTTTGCGCATCGCCCGTATTTATACTCGTTCTATTTCTAGTCTCCTAAGACTAAACGATGTTACTTCGGCTGATTCAACCGATTTTCGCCGCCGCTCTCCGTTTGCATGGCACGCTCCCCTGCTACTGAATGGCTCCAGTCCCTGATGCGACTAGTTAATGACGCATGGAAATGGTAGAATCGACCAGAGTTCGCAAGCCAAATTTGACGCCATAGCACATTTGATTAGGTACACGGGAGATTGACATTGATAACGCAGCAGTCTTGACGCAGCATCAAAGCCAGTACTACGCGTGGCTTTTGACGCGGCGTGCGGCAGGCGACACGGTCGAGTCGTTGGCATCCACGCTAGTAGACTCACAGGTTGACCTCAACCCGCATCAAGTCGAGGCGGCACTCTTCGCTTGCAGCAATCCGTTGTCGCGCGGTGTCATCCTGGCGGACGAAGTGGGGCTTGGAAAGACCATTGAAGCAGGGCTCGTAATTTCTCAGCGCTGGGCCGAGCGCCGCCGCCGAATCCTGATCATCGTGCCCGCCAACTTGCGTAAGCAGTGGCATCAGGAGCTACAGGACAAGTTCACCCTGCAGGGCCTTATCCTTGAAGCCAAAAACTACAACACCATCCGCAAGCAGGAAGGCCTGAACCCGTTCGTGATGGCATCCGGACCGGTCATCTGCTCCTATCAGTTTGCCAATTCGAAAGCAGACGACATCAAGGACATCGCTTGGGACTTGGTCGTCCTTGACGAAGCGCATCGTCTGCGCAATGTCTACAAGTCCAGCAACGTCATCGCCAAGACGCTCAAAGAAGCACTGGCTCATGTCCACTCCAAGGTGCTGCTGACCGCCACGCCGCTGCAAAACTCGCTGCTGGAACTCTACGGTCTGGTCAGTATGATCGATGACCGCGTCTTCGGCGATATCGACAGTTTTCGATCCCAGTTCACTGCCCAGCCTAGAGAGCAGGCATTCGCCGCACTGCGAACGCGACTGGGCCCGGTCTGCAAGCGAACGCTGCGGCGCCAAGTTCAACAATACGTTCCATACACCGCGCGCAGAGCCATCGTTGAGGAGTTCACCCCGTCCTCCGAGGAACGGGAACTGTCTAGTCTCGTTGCTGACTACCTGCGGCGGCCCAACCTCAAGGCGCTGCCGGAGGGTCAGCGCCAGTTGATTTCCCTGGTGCTCTGGAAATTGCTTGCGTCTTCGACTCACGCCATTGCTGGCGCCCTCGAGACAATGGCCAACCGCCTGCAAGGGGAGTTCGACGAATCCCCGGACGTTCCTGATCTAGCCGAAGTGCTGGACGAAGACTATGAATCGCTCGACGAGACCGCCGACGAATGGAATGGGGAAGTCCCAAGCGCCGCACCGCCAACGACCGACGAGCGTGACGCCCTAGCACAGGAGATCGCCGAACTTCGGCATTTTAAGACGCTGGCGACCAACATTCGCGATAACGCCAAAGGCAAAGCGTTATTGACCGCGCTAGAGCGGGCGTTTTCAGAGCTGGAGCGTCTCGGGGCAGCCAAGAAGGCCATCATCTTCACCGAGTCAAAGCGCACTCAGGAATACCTTCTCTCGCTCTTGATGGACACATCCTACGGGGAAGGGATCGTGCTGTTCAATGGGACGAACAGCGATGCGCGAGCACAAGCCGTCTACAAAGACTGGCTGAAGCGTCACGAGGGAACGGATCGCATCACTGGTTCTAAGACCGCCGACACCCGAGCCGCACTGGTTGAGCACTTTAAGGAGCGCGGCACGGTGATGATTGCCACCGAGGCCGGTGCCGAAGGCATCAACCTACAGTTCTGCTCATTGGTCATCAACTACGACCTGCCTTGGAACCCACAGCGTATCGAACAGCGCATCGGACGCTGTCATCGGTACGGTCAGAAGTTCGACGTAGTGGTGGTGAACTTTGTCGACCGCAGCAATGAGGCGGACGCGCGGGTCTACGAACTGCTGGCGCAGAAGTTTCAGCTCTTCGAGGGTGTCTTCGGGGCTAGCGATGAGGTGCTGGGAGCCATCGGCTCTGGCATGGACTTCGAACGGCGTATCGCCGACATCTACCAAAACTGCCGCGACCCGGCCGCTATCAATGCCAGCTTTGAACAGTTGCAGCTCGACCTGTCTGGCGAGATCAGCGAGGCAATGGTCAAGACTCGCCAGATCCTGCTTGAAAACTTCGATGAGGAAGTTCAAGACAAGCTGCGCGTGCGGGCAGAGGCGAGCCGCGCTGCCCGGGGCAAGTACGAGCGCATGCTGCTGGATCTGACGCGCGCGGAACTTGCACCCCATGCGACGTTCGATGCCGACGGGTTCGTACTCCAACAGCTGCCAAGTTCGGCCCTGCCTGGAATTGAACTGGGCCGCTATGAACTGCCCCGACGTTCCGGCGATGCGCATCTGTATCGAATCGGTCACCCGCTCGCAGAGTGGGTTACCGGCCAAGCTAAGTCCCGAACTTTGCCCATGACCAAGCTAGTGTTCGACTACGGCGCCTACGGCACTCAGATCAGCACGCTAAAGAATTATCGCGGGATGTCTGGCTGGCTCACAGTATGGGTAGTCTCAGTAGATGCCTTGGGCACTCTGGAAGATCGGCTTGTTGTGGCCGCCGTCACCGCCGAGGGAATCCCGCTGGCAGAAGACGACCCTGAGAAGCTCCTGCGTCTGCCAGCAGGGGTTGCCGGACCGTGCGATCGCAATGAGCCGCCCCCGGCACTTGCCAACGATCTACTAACCCGCCGACAAAGTATCTTGCGGGAGATTAACCAGCGCAACCTCGGCTACTTCGAGCAAGAGGTCCAGAAGCTAGACGCTTGGGCAGACGACCTGAAGTTGGGAATCGAGCAGGAAATCAAGGAGATCGACCGGCAGATCAAAGAGGTTCGCCGCACGGCCGCGGGCGCGCCAACACTTGAAGAGAAATTATCGTGGCAGAAAAGACAACGTGAACTTGAAAGCGCGCGCACTAAGCTGCGGCGCGATCTCTTCAACAAACAAGATGAAATCGAAGCGCAGCGCAACGACATCATTAATCAGCTAGAGGGTCAGCTCAAACAACAAGTGAATGAGCAACCTTTGTTTTGTATCGAATGGGAGCTCATCTAATGTCTAAGAGGGAAATTGCTAGAGGTTCAGTTTGGCGCCAGTGGGATCTGCACATCCACACACCGGCGTCCTTCCACTGGACGGGCAAAAGGTTCGAGGGGGATCTGTCTTCGCCTGAGAATTGCGAGTTAGTCGACGAGATGATTGAAGCGATGAATGCAGCCGAGCCAGCTGTCTTCGCGATCATGGACTATTGGACCTTCGACGGGTGGTTCGCGCTCAAGCACAGGCTTGGCGAACCCGGTGCACCTGAGTTGAAGAAAACTGTCTTTCCTGGCATCGAACTCCGGCTCTCCGCTCCTACCAGCAAGAGGCTGAACGCGCACGTCATCTTTTCAGAGACTATCCCTGACCACCATCTGCGAGAGTTCTTGTCAGATCTCAAGCTCGAGCGCACAGACAGGTCAGTGTCTAAAGAGTCACTGATCGACTTGGCGCGAAGTACGGCTGAAGACATGCTCGTCAAGAAGGGGCATAAAAAGATTGCAGTTGAGGGCGATGCTGAAGAAGCTCTGACGGCTGGTTACAAGCTGGCAGAAGTGAAGGCTGACAGCTACAAGGCCGCCATCAAGAAGGTACCTGATGGCCAAGCTATCGGCTTCATGCCTTTCGACACTAGTGACGGCCTTACGGAGGTAAAGTGGGAAGACCATTACGCATACTTCCTTGGCCTGCTTGAGTCTTCACCAATCTTCGAGTCGAGGAACGCCGACTTGAGAACAGCATTTCTATGCGAGGAGACGCCGAAAAACAAAGGCTGGATTGGGAACTTCAAGCATGGGCTCAAGAACATTCCCAGACTTGTTGTTTCCGGCAGCGACGCGCACTGCTTTGTAGGAGTGGCGGGCGATAACGATCGTCGAGGTTACGGGGACTTCCCATCAGGCAAGAAGACATGGATCAAGTCAGACCCGTCTTTCCACGGGCTGAAGCAGGCAATCCTGGAGGCAGCGAAGCGATCGTTCATTGGGGAGAAGCCGCCAAAGCTTCACGCTGTGCAGTCGAGCAAGACTCACTTCATCGAATCGATTGAAGTGGTCAAAACCGGCACCAAAGCCGGCATCGGCAATTGGCTGGACGGTTGTGATCTGCCGCTGAATTCCGACTTGGTCGCCATTGTTGGCAACAAGGGCAGTGGAAAAAGCGCCCTAGCCGACGTCATCGCAACACTCGGACACTCGCGGCAGGCAAAGCACTTCAGCTTTCTCAAGCGCGACCGATTCCTGGGCAAGAGTGGAGAGCCTGCGCGACACTTCACCGGGACACTGACCTGGCATGACGAAAGCACCGAGGCTCGAGCGTTGGATGATCTCCCAACACAGGACAAGCTAGAGCTTGTCCGATACATCCCACAAAATTACTTCGAGGAGCTCTGTAACGAGCACGTTTCAGGCAAGTCGGACGCTTTTGAAAAGGAACTGAGAGCGGTCATCTTCTCGCATACTAGCGAGGAAATGCGGCTTGGCGCTCTCGACTTTGACCAGCTCACAGAACAGCATGAGCAATCGCTAAGAAATCGATTGGGGGAGTACCGGAAGGAACTGAAGACCCTTAATTCCTCCATCTCACGCATCGAGGAACAGCTGCAACCGATCGAGGCGAAGAAGCTGACGGACCAGTTACTGGTCAAGGTACGCGAAATCGAGGAGCACCAAAAGATTAAGCCGGAAGAGGTTGTCCCCCCGCCAGAAACGATGGAGCCTGAGCAGAAGCAGGCTGCGGAGGCGCTCGGGGCCACGGCACAGAAGATTGAGGCTGAAACCAAGCGCACGCAGCAGATACAGGCGGAGGTCACGGCGATCGCCAAGCAACAGAAGGCCCTCGCCAATGCAAAGGAGCAACTGCGCCTGCTGCAACGATCCTTCGATCAAACCAAACAACTTATTGCAGAAGACCTCAGCCTTGCGGGATTGAACTGGGGCGATGTCGCAAACCTGGACATAAAGACTAACTTGCTCGACGAACGAACTTCAGCCCTCGCTGAGAAGCAGGTGGCACTACAGACCGAAGCCAGCACGTTGGTCGACAATCTCGTCGCCCTCGAGGAAGAAAAAAAAATCCACTCGATCAAACTTAACGCTCGCCAGCAGCAGTTTGAAATGTACCAACACCAGCTCGCAGAATGGACCAAGAAGTTGGGTACCCTAACAGGCACGCCCACTGATCCAGACACCAAGGTGGGTCTTGAGACCAGGCTAGCTCAGATCAAGGAGCTACCAGCAAGGCGAGTAGAACTGCAGCAGGCACGGCTGAAACTGACGGCTGAGATCTTTGACTCCCTCGATTCGCAGCGGAAGGCCCGGGAGGATTTGTTTAAACCGGTACAAGATCTGATCAAGGTGAACGACTTAATCCGAGAAGACTACCGATTGCAATTTCAGGCAACCCTCGCCGCCTCAGCGGAGGCTATCGCGGAGCTGCTATTTGCAATGATCAAGCAAACATCGGGCGCACTTCGCGGTCAAGACGAGGCGCTCTTAACGGTCAAGAAACTCTTTGATAGCCATGATCTGAATACAAAGGATGGCGTCTTGGCATTCGCGAAGGCCTTGCACGAAACAGTCGAGATGGCTGCCAAGACTTCCGGCGCAGAGGTCGGTATTGCAAACATTCTGAAGAAAGAGCAGTCGGCTGTTTCGGTCTATGACTTGATCTTTGGTCTGGAATTTCTCGAGCCACGCTATTCGCTTCTGTTTCAAGACACACAGATTGAGCAACTCTCGCCTGGACAGCGCGGGGCATTGCTGCTGATCTTCTATCTTCTGGTCGATAACGGCAAAACGCCCATTATCTTGGACCAGCCTGAAGAAAACCTGGACAATGAGACGGTATTTCGGCTCTTGGTCCCGGTCTTATCAGAGGCTAAGAAGAAGCGCCAAATCATCATGGTCACTCATAACCCGAACTTGGCGGTGGTCTGTGACGCAGAGCAGATTATCCACGCATCTTTTGACCGGGCATCAGGTTGCACGATCAAGTACGTGTCGGGTTCTTTAGAAAGTCCAACGCTGAACAGTGCTGTGGTGACAGTACTGGAAGGGACGAAGCCGGCCTTCAATAATCGCTCTGGAAAGTACCACTAATGAGCAATTCAAAGCAAAAACTAGAACTCACTTGGATCGGGAAGGAAAATCGGCCCAAGTTGGAGCCGCGCATTCTGCTCGAAGAGCCGGAGAAGTCATATCACGCCAAGAATCGTGTGGCCGAAAATGACTTGTTTGACAATCGACTGATCTTTGGCGATAACCTGCTCGCATTGAAAGCGTTAGAGGCTGACTTCTCTGGGTTGGTGAAATGTGTATTTATCGATCCGCCATACAACACCGGAAGCGCATTCACACACTATGATGACGGCCTGGAACATTCGATTTGGCTTGGGTTGATTCGGGATCGTTTGGAAATCATCCGTCGGTTGTTGTGTGAGGATGGCTCTCTTTGGATCACAATTGACGATAACGAAGCACATTATCTCAAGGTATTATGCGATGAGATATTCGGCCGTGGAAATTTCGTTAACACTATTGTCTGGGAAAAGGATGCGGGTAGAAAGAACGATACGGATATATCGACCTCCCATGACTACATCCTAATTTACGCTAAGAATAAGAACAGCTGGAAAAAATCAAGAAACTTGCTGGCGCGAACTGAAGACCAGACGACTAGATATCAGAACCCTGACAATGATCCTCGTGGGCCGTGGCGGCAAGGAGCTGACGGCACTGCAAAGAGTGGATCGGATAATTTGCGCTATGAAATAACTCTACCTTCTGGGCGAGTTGTTACTCCACCTTCCGGCAACTTCTGGCGATTTAGTCAAGAAACATTTGAAATCGCTTTGCGGGAAAATAGAGTGTATTTCGGCAAGAAAGGGGACGGCTTGCCAGTCATTAAAAAGTATTTTGCAGACGTTCGCGATGGAATTGTCCCGAAGACATGGTGGCCATCGTCGGAGGTTGGATCAAATCAATCTGCAAGAAGGGATCACCTGCGGAAGCTTTTACCTGAGATAGAACCGTTTGCGACGCCAAAGCCTGAGGGTGTTCTTGAGCGAATTCTTCAAATATCCACTAATCCCGGCGACCTTGTCCTCGATTCTTTTGCTGGTTCCGGGACGACCGGTGCTGTCGCTCACAAAATGGGGCGTCGTTGGATCATGGTGGAGTTGGGCGAGCATTGCCACACCCACATTATTCCGCGTTTGAAGAAAGTAATTGACGGCGAGGACAGTGGCGGCATCACGGAAAATGTGAACTGGCAAGGCGGCGGTGGGTTCCGCTACTATAAGCTTGCGCCCAGTCTCATCGTCAATGACCGCTGGGGAAATCCTGTAATCAATCCAGAATATAACGCTGCGCAGTTGGCCGAAGCCCTCGCTAAGCTGGAAGGGTTCGCCTATGCCCCATCGGAGGTGCAGTGGTGGCAGCACGGGCATTCCAGCGAGCGAGACTTCATCTACGTTACGACCCAAAATTTGTCGGCCGAGCAACTGCAGGCGCTGTCGGATGAAGTCGGCGGCGATCAGAGCCTGCTTGTTTGCTGTGCGGCCTTCCACGGCATCACTGCAGCCAGGGCATCTGAACGCTGGCCGAACCTGACGCTGAAGAAGATTCCGAAGATGGTTCTCGCTCGCTGTGAGTGGAGCCATGACGACTACAGCCTCAACGTCGCCAACCTGCCGATTGCGGAAAAAGCTGAGCCGACCGAAGATCCCGCACGCGCAACCAGCGCTGCCGCACGCAAAACCAAGAAATCCGCTGCCATGAGCGTGGGGCAAGGCGGTCTGTTCGGGGAGAACGAAGCATGATTGCACGCGTCCAGAATGCCGTTACCGGCCGATTGTCTCTGCGCCCGCCGCAAGCGGAATCCCTCGCCAAGCTAGTGCGCGCCATAGAAGCTGCGCCGGGGCTGCTCGGCCAAGACCAAGACCTGGCGGCCATCCTTGCTACGTTGAAGGCCGAGTTCCCGACGCTGGAAGACTTTGAGCGCGAGTTCCCATCGCTGTGCTTCTCACTAGCCACAGGCGTGGGCAAGACGCGGTTGATGGGCGCTTTCATCGCCTACCTGCATCTCGCTCACGGCATCAACAACTTCTTCGTGCTAGCCCCGAACCTGACGATCTATAACAAGCTGATCGCAGACTTTACGCGCAACACGCCCAAGTACGTCTTCAAGGGCATCGCGGAATTTGCACAACAGCCTCCACTCATCATCACCGGCGACAACTACGACCAAACCGGCGCGGTTGTGCAGGACCAGGCGATGGGGTTCGCCCACGATGTGCGTATCAACATCTTCAACATCTCCAAAATTAATTCTGAGGTGCGTGGCGGCAAGGAGCCGCGCATCAAGCGGATGAAGGAAGTACTTGGGGACAGCTACTTCAATCATCTGGCCAACTTGCCAGATCTCGTGCTGCTGATGGATGAGTCGCACCGCTATCGCGCCAGCGCCGGAGTTCGCTCCATAAATGAGTTGAAGCCGCTGTTCGGCCTGGAAGTAACCGCGACACCGTTCGTGGAATCCACGCGCGGCCCCGTACCGTTCAAAAACGTAGTAATGGACTACCCATTAGCACGAGCGATGGAAGACGGCTTCGTCAAAGAGCCTGCCGCCGTGACCCAGCGCAACTTCGACGCTAAGGCTCACACGCCCGAAGTGATCGAGAAGACCAAGCTGGAAGACGGCGTCCGTCTTCATGAAACCACCAAGGTGGAGCTGTTGACCTACGCCCGTGAGAACGGCGTGAAGGTGGTGAAACCGTTCATGCTCGTGATTGCGCGTGATACCACTCACGCTACGGAACTTTTGGCGCTTCTAGAGTCAGAAGCCTTTTACGAGGGGCGCTACCAGGGCAAGGTGATTCAGGTCGACTCCAGCCGCACGGGCGCGGAAGAAGAAGAGATGATTACTCGCCTCCTCGCGGTAGAGAACGTGGACGAGCCGACCGAAATCGTCATTCACGTCAACATGCTCAAAGAGGGCTGGGACGTCACCAACCTCTACACTATCGTGCCGTTGCGTGCGGCAAATGCGCGCACGCTGATTGAGCAGTCCATTGGTCGCGGACTGCGGCTGCCCTATGGCAAGCGAACAGGCGTAGCCGTGGTTGATCGCCTCAATATCGTCGCGCACGACAAGTTTCAGGAAATCATTGATGAAGCCAACCGGGGCGATTCACCGATCAGGCTGAAGCAGGTGATTCTCGAAGCACCGAGTGCCGACGACAAGAAGGTGAGCGTCCAGGTTGGCTCGGGTGCAATGACGCGCCTGGGGCTTGCCGATGCGCCGTCTATCGCCAGCGCACCAACAATCGCAGGTACGGCCCCGGCCAGCCCAGCCCCCGCGCCAGTATTTGCTACGGAGCGCGAGCGCCAAGCCGCCCGCTTTGTGATGGAGGTCATCGGCAAGTACGAGGTCAAGCGCGATCTCGTCCCGACCAGTGGCGCACTGCTCAACGCGGAAGTGCAGGCTGCGATCCTGGCTGAGGTGACCGAGCGCCTGAAGCCTATGCAGGGCGACCTGCTGGCACGTGCCGGCGACGCGATCCCGGCACTTGACCTCCCGGCCGTAGTGGCCAAGACCACTGAGATCGTCGTCCAGCAAACCATCGACATACCCCGAATTGCGGTGGTGCCGACCGGCGAGGTCACGACGGGCTTCCATCCGTTCAAGGTCGGCACACTGCCGAACTTCCAGCCCGGTCAACGGGAGATAGTCGGCCAAGAGCTGCGGACGAACGAGCAATTCACCATGAGCCGCGAAGCGGGAATGAGGGAACAGCGCTTCGAGGACTACATTGTCAAGAAGCTGATCGACTTCGACGACATCGACTACTTCACGCAGTCAGCGCTGCTGTACGACCTGGCCGGCCAGGCAGTTTCGCATTACCAGGCCCAGAACTACTCGGAAAGCGAGCTACATGAGGTCTTCGACACTTACGGTTCTGAACTGGCCAGGCTGATCCGAGCGGAGATGATGGACCACTTCTGGGAAGAAGCCACGGAGTACGAGGTGCAGGTCAGCCGTGGATTCACGGAACTGAAAGCCTGCAACTACACGGCCATCGCAGGTCAGACTGCTCACCACTTCCGGGAAACCGTGACCGAGCTGAGCCGGATCAAGCAGATGCTGTTCGGTGGTTTCGCGCGCTGTCTCTACCCGTTACAAAAGTTCGACTCCGACACGGAACGCCGCTTCGCCGTCATCCTTGAGCGCGGCGCGTCGAAGTGGTTTAAGCCTACCAAGGGCCAGTTCCAGATTTACTACAAGCTGGGCACTGAGCAGCCGGAGTATATCCCTGACTTCGTAGCAGAAACGGACTCGGCTATATTTATGGTGGAAACCAAGGCCAGAGCCGACATCAATACTCCGGAAGTTAAGGCCAAGGCTGCTGCTGCTGCGCGATGGTGCAAGCACGCTTCGGATCACGCCACTACAGTCGGCACTAAGCCGTGGCGGTACGTGCTCGTGCCGCACGACGAGATCACCGAATCAATGCGGCTCTCGGACTTTTTGCGCTTTGAAGTAAAAATTTGATTGTGGAACAAATGCAGCCTTTCTCAATCACGCTTTTCGCGACGACCGGTGATCCAGAAGGAATTCGCCATCTTCATAAGTCGAACTGGTCTGGCTATGGGGTTGTATTTAACAGGGAACTTTTCCATTTGTTGAAGCAAGAACCCGGTTTCTCTCAGGCTGGCGTTTATATCCTCGTAGGAAATGCTGCCGAAGAGACGATATACATTGGCGAGGCTGATCCTGTCGGCGACCGCCTGAAGAATCATGTCGCTAACAAGGAGGGATGGGTATGGGGTGTGTACTTCTTCGACCGCAATCACAATATTGGCAAAACCGAGGTTCAGTACTTGGAGTCGGCACTAGTTGCGCTGGCAAAAAAGCATGGTCGCGCAATCCTTTTGAACAAGAATAACCCGACCGCGCCAACGATGGCTCCCGTAGCAAAGGCTACGGCTCATGCATTCCTAGCTGATATGTTGCTGATTTTGCCTATGCTTGGAATTAATGCCTTCACGCCCCCTAAGGAAGATGACGCCATTGATCAGGTGCAACCGGTTGGTTCGGAAAGCGGTAAATTCGACACGATTGTTGTACCTGCCCGCGACGAGGGATTCAAGCAACGCTTTCTAAACGAGCATTGTTGGTTCGCAGTGCGGATCAACGCAAAGCATATTCCAAAACTCAAGTTCATCGCTGCATATCAGGTTGCCCCGGTCGGAGCCATCACTCATATCGCCGAGATCAATGCCATTGCTCCGTATAACGATACGGGAAAATACATGATCAAGTTCAAAGCGGCCGCAACGGCGATTGCTCCAATCCCGCGTTTAGATAGTAGCGAAATTAATATGCAGTCCCCTCGCTACGCGCTTAGAGACAAGCTTTTGACTGCAAAAAGTTTGGATATGGTATGGGCATCAAATTGAGTCGCCACATCGCGGCGAGCCTTTCCATGTGGCGCTCAGGCCTGAAAGATGGGCGAGAGAGGCACTGCGTCCGGCCTTGCGTTTAGAGGAGGCTTGGAATTTTTCGTTTGCTTACAGGACGGATGTAGCGGGCAAGCGTTACGTCCGATCTGTGACCGGTTTGCTCGCGAATTTGGTAAGGTTGTAGCCCGATCGTGGCCGCTTCAGTGCAATAGCCAGCGCGCAGACTATGCCCGGCCACATTCCTAGCCGCTTCATCGCCGGACATCATCCTCACGGACGACTTGACGATGAACGCCACGGACTGTGGCGTTAGCGCCTTATCGCTGACAACTCGGTCGTGCCGACTGATCGGCCGGAAAAGTGGGCCGGTCCTGATGCCAGCGAGCGATAGCCAGTTCGTCAATGCCTTGACTGGACAGCGGCTACCGCGTGCGTGAGGAATAAACACCGTCCTTCCAATGCCCTCTTGGTCCGTCTTGGACCGCCGGATCAGCAGTTCGACACCGCTTTCGAAGTAGCTAATATCCTCGCACCGAAGCGCCACTAACTCCGAGCGTCGAAAAGCACCGGAAAATCCAACAAGCAGCAACGCTTTGTCGCGTGCAGCCTTCATCGGCCGTTGCCGCTCCACGTGAACCATCATTTCCAATAGATCGTCTTTCACCAGGGCCGTCACCTGCCGCTGCTTGGTGCCTAGCGTCCGTCGGATGCCCTGCATCGTTCGCTTGACCAAGCTATCCATGACCGGCGACACGAGGCCAACATCCGTATGTGCACGGTGGATCGCGATTAGGCGATGCTGTAGCGTACTGACCGCTAGGACGCCGGCGAAATTCGCAAGATACTCGGCAACCATCGTCGGTGTTGCCGGTATCGAGCCGCCGTGCTGCTTGAAATGGCGAATGTCCGCGCCATATGAGCGCGTGGTGGCGTTCGACTGAGCGGCAGCCGCATAGCTAGCGACTAGCTTCGATGGCGCAGCCTGAGCCGCTTTGAGCGCTTCCTGAGCATGGGTGTCTTTGTCAGAGCGTTTGTTCATGTTCAGTACTCCGACGGGAGCAACAACGTTGTACTGGAGCGGTCGGCTTCCGTAATAACCCACAGACGTTCGCGACCAACGTCGTAAGCTGAAAGAATCCGACTACCATAGGTAATCGCCACGTGATTCTCGTGTAGTTCGGGAGGCGACAAGGTGCCGAAGTCGCCGGTCTGATGACGAGCCAGGTACGCGGTTGCGTTTATACCGGCGCGGTCGAGTAGATCGAGCGCACCGGGCGTCGCAACGACGAGCCCAAGGCTGAAAAGCGGCTTAGCGCCGGCGTTCGGACTAGCTTGGGAGAGGGACTTTGCATTCATGAGTTTTCCTGAGCGCTGTGCTTACGCACGGCGAGAGTCGACCGCCGACCAGTTGGGCCGCACGGTCATGAACATGGGTGAGGTGCAACGCAACAGGCGCAAGCGCCTGTCACGTTCACTTTCTTGCGGTAGGTGTTTTGCCCATCGGATGGACCCCGATGTACCAATTCGGTACTAGGACGCTGAGGTCAGTTCTTACGACGCGATCTGAGCTAGCAGTCGGGTCAATCACATATTCCACAAATTTAGCGTCATGGCTGCCCTTTGCCCTATGAAAAACAGCGTAGCGCCCCACCTCCCACTCGGCGTCGTAGTCGACTAAAACAAGACACAAGTCAGGCAGTTGTGATGGCTTTTCGCACTCCTTCCAAACGGTCGCAACCCATGAGTATTTGGCAAGCAAAGCGGCAAGAAAATCGCCGTCAATACGATGAATGTAGGGCCCGGCTTTCGGCAGCCCAAGTTCTTCCGCTTTCTGCCAGACGTCTTCAAGCGTCGTGGACGCAAGTGTTGCGACGGATGCGATGGCGCAAGCGTGACGGTCTTTGGTCGTGACGGGCTTGAATGCAGGTTGGAACCCAGCGGCAGAAGAGGTAACGCTGGTAGGGATAACTGCGGTCATGATGACTCCATAGGGTAGTTGAGATGTGCACGGCTACGCCCACCAGTAGGGTTGGCGAACAGCAAAAGGGATGTTTGACGTCGCGCGGAAAAATGCGCTAGAAACTGCGGGATGGCTGCCGTGCTGTGCTGGCTGTGCTGTTCGCGATGAACGTGAGCTCAGCAGTTACATTATACCGCCATATGTAGACATTATGACAACTATTTAACTTTGCACTGGGTTTTGTATGAAGGCTGCAAGGGTCAACTTTCGCCTGCCCGCTGCACTTCAACCACGTACTTTGTGTGCGCACAGTAGCGATGGATTGGCGCATGCCAGAGAACGGCTCAAAACAGCCAGAGAAACGACGACCGTAGCCAAGTGACATGTCGGCAGCTCGGCTATCAAAATCGCTGCCTAGTGCTGCCTAATGTGCGTTCGCTTACCGTGCTACGACCGTCTTCTTCGCACTTGCTTCACAATCGATCTCGACAAGGAAGTCGGCCCAAACCGTTAGCGCTTGCTTGCGCTCCTCGAAGTAGGTATGCACATCGTAGATACCTTCGATGCCGGATAACTTATGGTTCAGGCACATTTCAGTAATATCCCTGGGGACACCGAGTGCCCTCATCTGGCTTTTTGCCGTTGATCGGAGATCATGAGGCGTAAACCGGCGCACTTTTGGCTTGTGCTCAGTCAGCCAAAACTCTATTGCAGCCCCCATGGTATTCGGGTTGATGGGCCTATCGCCGGTAGTGGAAGCGTTCTTGTAGTCGCCTCGAACAGGCAGCACAAACTCAGATGTACCTGATCGCAGCCGCAGCTCTTGCAGCCAAGCCTCTACCGGCGTGGTTAAAGGAATCTGAATGCCTGGCCCCGTCTTCGATGCGGGAATGCTCCATACGCTTTCGGCAAAATCGAAGTGTGACCATTTCGCGGTTCTCAGCTCGCTTGAGCGCACAGCCGTGGCCAGCAACAAACGAATGGCCAAGGCATTCTCTCGGTTCATTTCTGCCCGCATCACCTCACCCAGCTCTTCCCGGCTCAGCATCAAGCGTCGCCGAGTTGGTGGACGTTTGCCCATCAAGGCGCTTAGGTCTATGCCGACGCAAGGGTTGGCAGCAACTAGTTTTCTGCCAGCGGCATGCTTGAAAAGCATTCTTGCAGTGGTCAACAGCATGTAGTGGTCTAATGTCTCCGGACACCTCGATAGGTGGATAATTCACCTTCGAAGGAGTTTACATGACCAGGCAGCGCCGCAATTTCGACCCCAGCTTCAAGCTCGAGGTCGTCCGTATGATCACAG
>Ga0213836_100937_pt1 | contig 20046 bp, 15 predicted proteins | sample SWPATP03_FD_160578 | JGI IMG/M metagenome (GOLD analysis project Ga0213836, IMG submission 160578) | Coastal seawater microbial communities from Marineland, Florida, United States - SWPA TP0 #3 | ecosystem: Environmental > Aquatic > Marine > Coastal | place: USA: Florida | collected 2016-08-05
CCCGTCACCGGGCCCCCGATACCCGGCTGCTCGGGGCGGATGCTGCCATCCGCGGTGCTGTCGTCGGAGGTGCCGCCCTGATCTCCGGCATTCGGGGTCCGAGACGGGTCGCTGCCGGCGGGCGGCGTGGCGCCGCCCCCCGAGCCGCCCCCCGCCCCCCCGGCCGCAGCGGCAAGCACGGCCGCCACCCCCGCGCCCAGCGCCGCGACGCCGCCGGACAGGGCGGTCGCGCCGGCGCCCGGTGCGGCCGCGGCGGCGGCATCTGCCGCCTCGCCCGGGGCCTCGGCGGCGGTGCCGGCGTCAGCCGCAACCTCCCCCACCGCGGCGTCGGGCAGCAGCCCGGCCAGCACGTCGGCGCGCACCGCCAGCGTCCCATCCTCGAGCGTGACGAGCGCAGACGACCCGAGGTGCAGGACGCGCCCGTCCTCGAGCGTCAGGCGCACGCCGCCGTCGGGCCGCGGCGTGATGGCGCGGACGCCGGGCAGATCCTGCAGCCGCAGGAAGCCGCCGGTCTCGGCCTCCGCGGCCGCGCTGTCGGCCAGCAGCGGCCCCAGGACGAGCCCCCCGAACAGCCCCGCGCGCAGACGACGGCGGTTGCGGGCGATCCAGGCGCGCAGATGCGCCTCGCGCCGGGACGGGGCGCGATCGCCCGCCGAAGTCGCCTGCAGCGTGCCGGCCCGTGCGCCGGTGGGGCGAAGGCCCGGCAGCGCGGGCGCCGATCCGGTCCGGGGGGAAATGTCCTTGGTCATGGCGTCCTTCCTGATCGCACAGGGTCGCACGGGTGCTGCGGCAGGTCGCTGAGGTCACGGGCGTTTCCCACCGCCCGGAGGGGCGGTCAGGAGGATCCGGTGCGGTGGGCGACGACGGGGCGTCCGAAATCTCCGGCCGAGCTATCCACGGCGGGGGTGAACAAAGACCTTACCCGCCTCCTCCCCGCGGCGTTTTCCGGCCCGAGGCCCAGACCGGACCCTGCGCGATCCCTGCGCGAGGCCGGCGGGGCGGAGGGCGGGAGGGGCCGAGGACGCGCGGGCGGGATCAGCCGCCGGGATCAGCCGCGGTGACCGCCGGGCGGGGGGGCGGTGCAGGCCGCAAGCACCACGGCCTGCACCGCCGCGACATAGGCCGGCAGGGTCACGTTGCGCCGGCGGTACTTGGAGCGTTTGACGTACCAGTCCTGCAGCAGCGGCTTGATCAGCGAGGGCAGGATCGCCGGGGTCGCCGGGTCGAAGGCGCCCCTCGCGATGCCGCGCCCGATGACCTCGGCGAACCAGGCCTCGGAGCGTTCCTCGCTCGCGACCGCCATGCGCCGCTCGGCCGGGGGAAAGGTCTTGGCCTCCATGAAGGCGAAGGTGAACCACGGCAGCATCGCCTCGGTCAGCCGCACATGCGCCTCGATCAGCCACAACAGATGCGCCCGGGGATCGGCGCGCACCGCCTCGGGCGCGGCCCCGAGCGTGTCGTCCACCGCCGCCGCCACCTCGGCCAGGATCATCCGCAGCAGCGTCTCCTTCGAATCGAAATAGCCGTAGAGCGCGCCCATGCTCAGGCCCGAGGCCGCCGACAGCTCGCGCATGCCCATGGCCTGAAAGCCCTTGCGGTTGGAGATCTCCAGCACCGCCGTGACGATCCGCGCCAGCCGGGGCACCGCGACCGAGGGCTTGCGCGTGCGGATCGTGTCGGGATGGCGCGCCAGCATCGCCCGGCACAGCGCCTCGGTGCCGAAGCGGTCGGGCTCCCGGGGCGGCAGGGGGTCGGGCGACATCGGCGAGGGGGCTGGCGGCATCGGCGGGTCCGGATCGGCCTGGGGAGCGGTGGGAAGATACTTGCGGGAGGTCGGAAATCCACCTAAAAAAGTCGAACGTTCGCTCGGAAATGACGCTCGGGACTGGAAGGGGAGGTCCATGGCCGGGATATCGGACCGCGGTCTTGCGGGCCGCAGGGCCCTTGTGACCGGCGCAAGCTCGGGCCTCGGGGCGCATTTCGCGCGGCTGCTGGCGGCGCAGGGGGCCGAGGTGACGGCGGCGGCGCGCCGACACGACCGGGTGGAGGCGCTGGCGGCCGGGATCGCCGCCTCGGGCGGCGCGGCCGAGGCGCTGCGGCTCGACGTGGCCGATGCGGCCGATGTCGCCCGGACGCTGGAGGGGCGGGTCTTCGACATCGTGGTGAACAACGCGGGCGTCACCGTCACCGCCTCGGCGCTGGAGCATGATGCCGCCGCCATCGACCGGGTGATCGACACCAACCTCAAGGGCGCCTTCCATGTCGCCCGCAGCGCGGCCGAGGGGATGCGCCGGGCCGGCGGCGGCGCCATCGTCAATGTCGCCTCGATCCTCGGGCACCGGGTGGCGGGGCATGTCGCGGCCTATGCGGCGTCCAAGGCGGGGCTGGTGCAGCTGACGCGCGCGCTCGCGCTCGAATGGGCGCGGCACGGCATCCGGGTCAACGCGCTGTGCCCGGGCTACATCGAGACCGGGATCAACCGCGACTTCTTCGCCACCGAGGCCGGGCAGGCGCTGATCCGCCGCATCCCCCAGCGCCGGCTCGGCCAGCCCGAGGACCTCGACGGCGCGCTGCTGCTGCTCGTCTCGGATGCGGGCCGGTACATCACCGGCGCCGACATCGTGGTGGACGGCGGCCATCTCGTCTCGTCGCTCTGACAAGGACAGCCCATGGATTTCACCCTGCCCCCCCGGATCGAGGACTTTCGCGCCCGCATCGCCCGGTTCGTCGCGGACGAGATCCTGCCGGTCGAGGCCCGCCCCGAGGCCTGGGACGCGCATGGCAACATCGCGCTCGACTGGCTGGAGCCCCTGCGCGACAAGGCCCGGGCCGAGGGGCTGTGGTGCCTGCAGCTGAAGCCCGAGACCGGCGGGCAGGGGTTGGGCAAGGTCGGCATGGCGGTCTGCTACGAGGAGATGAACCGCTCGATCTTCGGCCCGGCGGTGTTCAACTCGGCCGCCCCCGACGACGGCAACATGATGGTGCTGGAGGCGGCCGCGACCGAGGCGCAGCGCGCACGCTGGCTCGCGCCCATCGTCGAGGGGCGGGTGCGCTCCTCCTTCGCCATGACCGAGCCGCATCCGGGCGGCGGCTCGGACCCCGGCATGATGCTGACCACGGCCCGGCGCGACGGCGAGGACTGGGTGATCCGCGGCCGCAAGTGGTTCATCACCGGCGCCGAGGAGGCGGCGCATTTCATCCTGATGGCGCGCACCTCGGACGATCCGCGGCGCGGGCTGACGGCGTTCCTGCACCACCGCGACGACCCGGGCTGGCGGATCGAGCGGCGCATCCCGATCATGGGGCCGGAAGAGCACGGCGGGCACTGCGAGCTGGTCTACGCGGACATGCGCCTGCCCGCCGACCGGGTGCTCCTGGGCGAGGGGCTGGGCCTGAAGCTGACGCAGATGCGGCTGGGCCCGGCGCGGCTGACGCACTGCATGCGCTGGCTGGGGCTCGCGAAACGCTGCACCGAGATCGCGCGGGAGTATGCCGCCAACCGCCACGGCTTCGGGGTGCGGCTGTCGGACCGCGAGAGCATCCAGATCAAGCTCGGCGACCTCGCGATGGGGATCGAGGTGGGCCGGCTTCTGGTGATGAAGGCGGCCTGGGCGCTCGACCGCGGCAGCTTTGCCCGCAAGGAGATCTCGATGGCCAAGATCCATGTCGCGAACCTGCTGCACAAGGCCGCCGACACCGCCATCCAGATCAACGGCGCGCGCGGCTATTCCACCGACACGGTGCTGGAGTGGATCTATCGCTATGCCCGGCAGGCGCGGCTGGTCGATGGCGCCGACGAGGTCCACCAGATGGTGCTGAACCGCCACCTGACCGAAGAGGGCCGCGATTTCTGGCACTGGGAGACGGCCCGGGGCTGAGACCGGCGCAGGGAGGGGACCATGTTCACCGATCCGCATCTGCAGCCCTGTGCCGCCAGTTTCCGGCCGCTGACGCCGCTCGACCTGCTGGCGCGGACGCTGGAGGTGCATGGCCACCGCCCCGGCGTGGTCTGGCGCGAGCATGGCTGGAGCCATGCCGAGTTCGGCGCGATGGTGGCGCGGATGGCCGCGCGGCTCCGGGCGCACGGCATCGGCCCGAGCGACGTGGTGTCGGTGATGCTGACCAACCGCCCCGAGATGCTGGCGGCGCATTTCGCGGTGCCGGCGGTGGGGGCGGTGCTGAACACCATCAACATCCGGCTCGACGTGGGCGAGGTCGGCTACATCGTGGGGCATGCCGGCAGCCGGCTCCTGATCTGCGAGGCCGCCACCCGGCCGGCGCTGGGCGACAGCCCGGTGCCGGCCGAGGTGCTCTGCAGCGCGCCGGGGGCCGGCGACGGGCTGGACCTGTTTTCGGGCGAAGCGCCGCCGCTCGACCTCGCGGGCGCGGTGCGGGACGAGTGGCAGCCGATCTCGCTGAACTACACCTCGGGCACCACCGGCCGGCCCAAGGGCGTGGTCTATACCCACCGCGGCGCCTATCTGAACGCGCTGGGAAATGCGATGGCGCTGGGGCTGGGACCGGACAGCCGCTATCTCTGGACGCTGCCGCTGTTTCACTGCAACGGATGGTGCCAGGCCTGGGCGGTCACCGCGGCGGGGGGGCTGCATGTCTGCCTCGACCGGGTGGAGCCGGGGCCGATCCTCGACGCCATCGCCCGGCATTCGGTCACGCACATGAGCTGCGCGCCGGTCGTCCTCTACATGCTGCTGGACCACGCGACCGAGCCCTCGCCGGTGCGGGTGCGGGTCACGACCGGCGGCGCGGCGCCGACGCCGGCGCTGCTGGCCGGGCTGTCGCGGCTGGGCTTCGAGCTGAACCACCTCTACGGGCTGACCGAGAGCTACGGCCCCGCTACCGTGAACGACCCGGGCGAGGATCCGGAGCGGGTGGAGACCGACATCGACCGGCGGGCCGCGCTGATGGCCCGGCAGGGCCGGCGCCACACCACCGCCGGCCGCGCCCGGGTGGTCGACGAGGCGGGCCGCGACGTGCCCGCCGACGGCCAGACCATGGGCGAGATCGTGCTGGCCGGCAACACCGTGATGGCCGGCTACTATCGCGACGCCGAGGCCACCGCCACGGCCTTTCGCGGCGGCGTGTTCCATTCGGGCGACCTCGCCGTCGTCCACCCCGACGGCCAGATCGAGATCCGCGACCGCGCCAAGGACGTCATCATCACCGGCGGCGAGAACGTCTCGAGCCTCGAGGTCGAGACGGTGCTGCACCGCCACCCCGACGTGCTGCTGGCCGCAGTGGTAGCGGCGCCCGACCCGAAATGGGGCGAGACGCCCTGGGCCTTCGTCGAGACGCGCCAGGGCCGCGGGCTGACCGCCGAGGCGCTGGACGCCTTCTGCCGCGAGCATCTCGCGGGCTTCAAGCGGCCGCGCCGCTTCGTCTTCGGCCCGCTGCCGCGCACCGCCACCGGCAAGATCCAGAAGTTCCGGCTGCGCGAGACCGCCCGCGGCATGCTCGAGGCCGGACCATGAGCGCGCCGGACGCCGCGGCGCTGGCGCGCTGGCTGGGCGCGCGGATGCCGGCGGGAAGCGGGCTGCCCGCGCTGGAGCGGATCGGCGGCGGGCAGTCGAACCCGACATGGTTCGTCGACTGGGCGGGCGCCCGGCTGGTGCTGCGCAAGAAGCCCGCGGGTCCGATCCTGCCCGGCGCCCATGCGGTCGAGCGCGAGTTCCGCGTGCTGCGGGCGCTGGCGGGCACCGATGTGCCCGTCCCCCGCGCGCTGTGGCTGGAGGAGTACCCGGCCGTCCTCGGCACGCCCTTCTACGTGATGGAGCGGCTCGAGGGCCGCGTCTTCGACGACGCCGCCCTGCCCGGCCTGAGCCCCGGGGACCGCCGCGCCTGCTACCTGTCCGTGTTCGAGACGCTGGCGGCGCTGCACCGGGTCCGGCCCGAGGCGGTGGGGTTGGCGGATTACGGCCGGCCGGGCACCTATTTCGAGCGGCAGATCGGGCGCTGGACGAAACAGTATCGCGCCTCGCCCGGCCCGCGCATCGAAGCGCTCGACCGGATGGCCGAGTGGCTGCCCGCGAACCTGCCGCCCGACGACGGCCAGGTCGCCATCGCGCATGGCGATTTCCGCATCGGCAACCTGATGTTCCATCCGACCGAGCCGCGGGTGATCGCGGTGCTGGACTGGGAGCTGTCGACGCTGGGCCATCCGCTGGCCGACCTCGGCTTCTGCGTCATGCCCTGGCACAGCGCGCCCGAGGAATACGGCGGGCTGATCGGGCGCGACCGGCGCGGCCTCGGCATCCCCGACGAGGCCGAGTGCGTGGCGCGGTATCATGCGCGGGCGCTGCCGGGCGGGCCGCTCCTGCCGTTCCACATCGCCTTCGCGCTCTATCGCTTCGCCGTCATCTTCGTCGGCATCGCCGATCGCGCCCGCGCCGGCTCGGCCGCCGACCCCGAGGCGGCCCGCCTCGCCCCCCTCGCCCGACGCTTTGCCCGGCGCGCGCTTCAGGCCGCCGGGCTGGAGCCGCAGGAGGGCTGAGGCGGCGCCGGCACACGCCATCGGACCGCGGCGGGACGGGCCGGCCGCCGGCAACTTGCCCCCACCCTCCCGGTGAAGGGCGAATGTCGTCTGTGCGTGCCGCCCGTCGCGCAAGAGGTTTCGGCTCGTCCGGTTGAACCGCCCCGGGTTTGCCGGAGGGCGGAGCTCTCGGAGGATGCCCTCCCATGGACCGCAAGAAGAACACGACGCGCGCGTATCCGGCCGAGGTCCGCGAGCGGGCGGGCAAGGTGGGCAGCGTCTCGGCCGGCCACACGAGCGCGCGCGCTCTCCGGGCGGGGTCCTGGCCGCGCTCGGTCCCGCGCCGCCGATCGGGCGGATGCCGGCCTGCCGGAGGACCCGGGGGAGCGGCGGCGGGAAATCCGCGCGGGGGCGGGCCTGAGGCCGGTGGTCCGGGCGCTCGGCGACGGGATCCCCCCTGCTGCCATCGGCGCGCGGGTGGCGGGACCGGGCGGCGCGCCCGGCTTCGGGGTCGCAGGGGGGCTCTCGAGCCCCCCGTCTCCCTGCGGGAGACTCCCCCCGAGGATATTTGAGGAAAGATGAAAGGGGCGGGGCCGAGGGCTCAGGGGCCGAGGCGCAGCCCGGGCCGTGGCCGGCGCCCCGACACCCGCCGACCGCGGCCCGAGGGGGGGACATGGCCGGTGCGCCGGTCGGGACCGGCGAGGCAGATGTCGGTGGGCTCGGGGCGGTCGCTGCTTGCGCTCCGCCAGCGCGCCGTCGGGGGCGATCAGCGCCGGCCCGCCCGGGCGCGGGGTGGCGGTGACGATGCTGCCGCCCTCCTCCACCGCGAGCGGATGCGGGCGCGGGGGGCGCGGCGGCCCCGCCACCGGCCCGGCGCCGGTGGGCGAGGGCGCCGTCGTCCGCGCGGGCGGGGCAGACGGCGCCGACATCCATGCTGCGGCCGTCGCGGTTGCCCGTGGTCGGTGGACCACAAGCTGCCATGGGCGTCGTGGACGATGTCGTTCGGGGCCCGCAAGCCGACCCCGTCGCAGGTGTCGACGGGCCGCTCGGCCCGGCCGGTGCCGGCGCCGATCCGCCCGCCCGCGCCGGGCGGTCCCGGTCTCGAGGCGCGGCGCCCGGCAGAGCGCGCGCAGCAGTCGGTCCGGCGTGGTCTGCCCGCCGAGGCCGGCGACGGCGCCGCGGGCCGGCGGCTCGAACGGCGGCGCGAGCATGCCGCGGCCCTTGACGAAGGACAGCGGCAGGGTGCCCTGCCGCCGCGACGCAGTCGGGCCGGCCGTCGGAGACGGGGGCGGCAACCGGCGCGGGGCCGAAGCGGCCGGGTTGGCGGTCCGGCGCGATGGTGCGCGAGGCGTCAGGCAGGATCCGCGCATGGCGGCCCATCGGCATGGCAGGAAGGGCGCCCGGCCCCTCGGGCGCGCTGTCGGCCGCAACCACGATGAGCCTGTCGAGGCACGCGACCCTCGGCGCATCGCCCGTGTGGGGAGCCGGGGCGTTCTGCTCGGACGGCGTGGCGACGCCGCGCGCCCGGGGCCCGGCCTGCGACACCGCGCGCCCATCGACGGCGATCGAGCCCGAGCCGGGTGTCTCCAGCCCCGCCAGCCTCCGCTGCACCGAGGTCTTGCCGGAGCCGGAGGGGCCGCGGGGAGGCCGAAGACCTCGCCGTCGTCGACCTCGACGGACAGGGCGCGGACGCCCCGACAGCGTCGAGGGCGATGCCGCGCCCGCCGCCGATCCGCCGGCTCTCGGCGAGGTCGGCCGGCGTCGGCGCCCCGAGGGGCCTGCTGCGGCGCCTGCACGCGGCCGGACCGGTGGCTGACCGGCCGGCCCCGCACCGGCCCCGGCCCTCACGTCCCCGGCGGCGGCGGGTCGGCGGAGAAGGGAAAGACGCGGTCGCGGGCGATGCGGCGATAGGGCAGACCGGTCAGGTCGGCCGGCCCCCAGTCCGGGGTGTCGACGATGACGATCGCGCGCGCCAGCGGCTCCCAGGCCGCGCGGAAATGCGTCTTCGAGCGCAGCACGATCAGCTCATAGCCCATCGGGTCGAGGCCGAAGGCGCGGAACGGATCGGTGTCGATGCAGGTGGCGGGGATCTCGGTGACGATGACGTCGAGCGGCGCGTCGGGCGGGCCCGCGCGCACCAGCGCCGCCTGCCCCAGATCCACCGGCGCGCCATGGCGCATCGCGCCCGTGCAGGCATAGCGGGTGGGGCCGGCCTGCACCACCTCGACCTCCAGCGGCACCGGCCCGCCGGCGCGCGGGTCCGACCGGCCGCCGACCCCGAGCCGCAGCCGCGCGCCCGGCCCGGCGGCGCAGGCAGCCGCCGCCGCCACCGGGTCCCACAGGAGCGGCACGGCGGCGCGCACATCCCCCCGCCCGGCCAGCGCGCGCAGCACATGGGTGCTGTCGTTCATCCGGTCGGCATGCTCCAGCACCACCACCGGCCCGCCGCCGTCCCGGGCGAGGGCGCGGGCATGCTCCAGCCCCTCGTCCAGCCCATGGATGCAGAGCGCCGAGCCCAGCGCGGCCCGGGCGGCGTGGATCTCGGTCGCGAGCGCCAGCGCCTGCGCCTCGGCCGCGGCGCGGTCGCCATCGGCCGTCACCACCACCGAAAAGCCGCAGTTGGGCACATCGGCATAGGAAAACCCGGCAAAGACAGAGGCATCCAGGATCGCGGGGTCGCGTTCGGGCAGGCGCCGCGCGGCCTCGACGAATCCGGCGAGGGGCTCGAGCGCCGTGGCCGACAGGATGCTCGGCACCATCACCCCGGGGCGGGCCAGCGCGCTGACCGGGCGGACCTCGCCGCGCAGGGTGCGCACGAGGCAGCGGCCGGCCCGCCGCCCGGTCTCGCCCATGTCCACATGCGGCGAGTAGCGATAGCCGAAGGCGGCGGTGGCCGGGGCGATCGAGGCGGCGTCGAGGTTGGCGTGATAGTCGAGCGCCAGCATCATCGGCATGTCGGGGCCGATGGCGGCGCGGACCCGGGCGGCAAGCTCGGCGTCGGGGTCGCTGCGCGTGGGCGTCGTCAGCGCCCCGTGCAGGTGCAGGAGCACCCCGTCGAGCCGGTCGCGCCCGGCCGCGAGCGCGTCGCAGATGCGGGCGGCGTAATGCTCGAACGCCGCGTCCGAGGCCGGGCCCCGGGCGCCGGCCTCGGTCATCACGATGGGCAGGATGTCGAAGCCGGCCTCGTCGCAGGCCTCGATGAAGCCGCCCATCACGGTTTCGGTGCCGCGGAACGCCTCCAGCAGCGCAGTCCCCGCGGTCTCGAGCCGGCGGAACTCGTCCAGCGTGGTCTCAGCCGCGAGGAAGCTGACCGATTCGAGGTTGAAGCCGGCGATGGCGACCCGCATGCCGCCCTCAGCCGCTGCGGTCGAGCGTCCGGCCCGGCCGCGCCCCGGTCGGGGCCCCGTCGCGCCAGACCGCGCGGCCGTTGACCCAGGTGCCGAGGATGCCGCGGGCCGGGGTGACGGGCGCGTCATAGGTCGCGCCCTCGGCCACCGCGGCGGGGTCGAACAGCACCAGATCGGCGTGATCGCCCACCGCCAGCCGCCCCCGCCCCGCCAGCCCGAAACGCGCCGCCGGCAGGCCGGTCATCCGGTGCACCGCCTCCTCCAGGCTGAAGAGCCCGACCTCGCGCACGTAATGGCCCAGCACGCGCGGAAAGGTGCCCCAGACCCGGGGGTGCGGGTGCTTGCCCCGCGCGATCCCGTCCGAACAGACCATGGTGTGGGGATAGGCGAGGATGCGGCGCACGTCGCCCTCGTCCATGATGAAGAAGATGCCGGTGGCGGGCAGGAGCCGCGCGAGCGCCGTGTCGATGTCGGTGCCCCAGCCGGCGGCGATGTCGGCGAGGTCGCGCCCGGCCATCTCGGGGTGGGGCACGGAATCGGCCACCATCACCCGCGTCGCCTGCCGGTGGCGGCCCGAGTTCAGCATGGTCGAGGAGGCGATCCAGGGCGTCGTGTCCAGCCCCACGTCCTGATGGGCGCGGGCTTCGTCGATCATCGCGAGCGTCACCTCCGACAGGCCGTGATTCGCCAGCCCCGCGCATTTGTGGTGCGAGACATGGACGCCGCAGCCCGCCTCGCGGCCGATCAGCAGGGTTTCCTCCAGCGCCTCGCGGACGCGGTCGCCCTCGTCGCGCATGTGGGTGACGTAGAGCTTGCCGTGGGCGCGGGCGACCTCGGCCATGGCGATGAGCTCGGCGGTGGGGGCGGCGCGGGCAGGCGGATAGAAGGTGCCGGTGGAGAGCCCGATGCCCCCCTCGCCCAGCGCGGCGTCCAGCATCGCCCGCATCGCCGCCGTCTCGGCCGCATCGGCGGGGCGGGTGAGGTCGGCCATGGTGTTGATGCGCAGGGTGCCATGGCCGATCAGGCAGGCGGTGTTGACGGCAGGAGGCGCCGCCTCCAGCCGCGCGCGATACTCGGCGAAGCGGGCGAAGCGCGGCACCTCGGGCGACAGGATGATGTCGAGCGGGGCGGGAAAGGGCGGGCGGGCGGTCAGCGGTGCGATGGAGAAGCCGCAGTTGCCGTTGATGATGCTGGTCACGCCCTGGCTGGTCATGCAGGCCATGTCGGGGTCGCCGAGGACCACCTCGTCATGGTGGACATGCGGGTCGATGAACCCGGGCGCCAGCACGCGGCCGGCGCAGTCATGCTCGACCCCGCCGCGCCAGTCGCCCAGATCGCCCACCGCGACGATGCGGTCGTCGCGGACCGCCACATCGGCGAGGCGGCGCGGGGCGCCGGTGCCGTCGATGACATCGGCGCGTCGGAACAGGATGTCGGCCTGCATGGCGGCTCCTCGGAGGGTCAGGGTTTCAGCGCCTCGTCCGTGACGGTGGCCTGTTCGGCCTCCTCGGCGGGCTCGAAGATCCGGGCGGCGAGGTGGATGAGGATGAACACCACCATCAGCGGCACGGCGACCGCCACCAGCAGCGTGGGAAAGCCCAGCGTCTCGGCCGTCATCCGCGAATGCCGCATCAGGAAGCTGCGTTCGGGGTTCATGTTGGGGCCGTAGAAGCTGTGCCACAGGATGGGCAGCAGATAGATCAGCACCACCAGCCCCTGAAACGCCCCCGCCGCGGTGGCGATGAGCGCGGCGCGCGGGCCCCTGTCCGCGGTCCCCGGCGTGCGGCTGATCAGGGCCGGGTCGAAGCGGCGCTTGAAGGACAGCGTCGCCCCCATCAGCCCGGCCCAGATCATCGCATAGCGGGCCATCTCCTCGGTCCAGGCCGGCGGCGAGAACAGGATGTAGCGCGCGACCACCTGCACCATCACCACCGTCACCAGCACCACCAGGAAGACCATGGTGGCGGCGCCGGCCAGGTGGTCGATGCCGCGGCTCAGGCCCAGCACGGCCCGCGCGATCCGCCCTCTGGCCGGCGCGCCCATCAGTTGCGCACCGCCGCCAGCGCGTCGAGATAGATCTGGAGGTGGTCGGCCTCCATCACCGCGTCCCAGGTCGGGCGGGTGGCCTCGACCATGCGGTCACGCTCGCCCGGGGCGAGCTCGGACAGGGTGACGCCGGCGGCTCGGTGGCGCTCCTCGACGATGCCGGCCCAGTCGTCGACCCAGGCGCGGTTGGCGGCGATGCCGGCCTCGATGGCGGCGTCGATCTGGGCCTGCTCCTCGGGCGACAGCATCTCGTACCAGTCCTCCGAGATCAGGATGATCCGGGTCGAGGGGGTGATGTCGGCCTGGGTGAAGTGGCGCAGGAACTCGGTGTGCCCGGTGCGGATGGCCGAGTTGGGCGGGTTCAGATAGCCGTCGGCGATGCCGGTCTGGATGGCGTTCGCCACCTCGGCCCAGGCGACGATGGTGCCCGCCGCGCCCAGCGCCTCGATATAGGCGAGCTGCTCGGCGTTCAGCGCGCGAAAGCGCAGGCCCTGGAGGTCCTCCATCCGGGTGATCGCCCGGTCGCGGGTGTGGAACCCCAGCGGCATGCCGATATAGTTCACGCCCACCAGCCGGATCCCGTTGGGAATGAGCGGCGCGTTCATCCGCTCCATCAGGTCGGTCTCGGCCAGCACCCGGTCCATCTCTTCGGGCGTCTCGAACAGGAAGGGCAGCGCGATGCCGCGCATGATCGGGCTCATGCCATAGGGGGTCGAGGCGGTGGCGAGGTTCACCTCCAGCAGCCCCTGCGCCACCTGGTCGAAGCGCTCGCGCTCGCTTCCCAGCGTGTCGGAGGGGAAGACCGAGACGGTGAAGCCCGTCCCCTCCAGCGCGGCCTCGAAGCCGGCGATGAAGGCGGCCTCGGCGTTGGTCGCGGGGTCGTTCACGCCGTTCAGCGCGATCTTGACCTCGGAGGCGAGCGCGGGTGCGGCCGCCAGCAGGGCGGCGAGGGCGGTTGCCACAAGACGGTTCATGGCCAGAGTCTTCATGGGTCGTGGTCCTCTCTGTCGGTTGCGGGTCAGCGGATGAGCCCCAGCGCGCGCGGCAGCGCCAGGCTGATTTCGGGCACGAAGGTCAGCACGATCAGGATGCAGAGCTCGGCCAGGAAGAACGGCAGCGTCACCCGGATCAGCCGCCAGTAGTCCATCTTCACCACGGTGGCGAGGATCAGCAAGACCCCCCCCAGCGGCGGCGACAGCAGCCCGATGGTGATGTTGAAGCAGATGACGATCCCGAGGTGCACCGGGTCGATCCCCATCGCCAGCGCCACCGGCACGAAGATCGGCGCGAACAGCGCCACCGCCGCCTTCACGTCCATCACCATGCCGGCCAGCAGGAAGATCACGTTGACCAGCATCAGGTATTGCAAGGGCCCCAGCCCCCAGCCGTCGATGGTGCGCGCGATCGCCTGCGGCCACTGCATCAGCGCCGCGAGATAGCTGAAGGTCGAGATCGCGCAGAGGATGATGAACAGCGCGCCCAGCAGGACGCCGGTGCGGTGCAGGCTGGCCAGCACCTCGGCCACCCCCAGCTCGCGATAGAAGATGCCGATCACCAGCGCCGCCACCACCGCCACCGCCGCCGCCTCGGCCGGGGTCATGAAGCCGAAGAGCGTGCCGCCGAGGATGATCACCGGCAGCAACAGCGCCGGCAGCGCCTTGATCGCCGAGGGCAGGACGCGCGGCAGCTCGGTGCCGCGCCCGCCCGGGTGGTCGTCGCGCCAGGCATAGAAGGCGTTCATCCCCATCAGCACGCCCGCCAGCAACAGCCCCGGCACGATCCCGGCGGCAAAGAGCGCCGCGATGGAGGTGTCCATCAGCGCGCCATAGAAGATCAGGATGGAGCTGGGCGGGATGATCGGCCCGATGATCGACGAGGCGCCGGTGATCGCGGCGGCATAGTCCAGCGAATAGCCGCGCTTCTGCATCTCGGGCACCAGCGCGTTGCCGAGCGCCGCGGCATCCGACACCGCCGAGCCCGAGACCCCGGCGAAGAACACGCTGGTCAGGATGTTCACATGCCCGAGCCCGCCCTTCAGCCGGCCCACCAGCGACATCGAGAAATCGATCAGCGCGCGCGCGAGCCCGCCGCGGTTCATCAGATCGCCCGCGAGGATGAAGAGCGGCATCGCCAGAAAGGCGAAGACGTCGAGCTGGCTGAACAGCCGCTGCGGCAGCACCGCCATGTAGCGGACATTGTCCGACACCACGAAGGTCAGGATCGCCGCCGCCCCCACCGCATAGGCGATCCCGGCGCCCGAGACGACCGCCAGCAGCAGGAACCCCAGAACCACGCCCGTCTGCATCTCGCCATCCATCCGGCCCACCGACACCGAACCGTCGCGCAAGCCCGCCTGAAAGAAAAGCGAAATGAATTGCACGTTCCATAGCCTCTTTCTATGGCTGGGCCATGGACCGACGCGCCATCACCCTGCAGCGGCTACAGGCCTTCTGCGCCGTCTACGAGCGCGGCTCGTTCAGCGCGGCGGCGCGGGTGCTGGCGGTCTCGCAGCCGACCATCAGCAAGCACATGCGCGACCTCGAGGCGGCGCTGAAGCTGTCGCTCTTCGTGCTGGAGGGCGGACGCGTCTCGCCCACCGCCGAGGCCGGCCTTCTCTATGCCGAGAGCCGGTTCCTCAGCGAGGGGTTGCAGACGCTCGCGGGGCGCATCGCCGGGCTGCGGACCGGCGCCGGACAGCGGCTGGCGGTGGCCTGTGTGGGGCTGCTGATGCACCGGCAGCTGCCGCAGGCGCTGGCGACACTGCGGGCCGAGATGCCGGGGTTGCAGGTCGATGTCAGCGTGCGCACCGCGCTGGAGCAGCTCGGCGCGTTGCGGGCGGGGCAGCTCGACCTCGGGTTCTGCGCCGGGAGGGTGGAGGGGGGCGACCTCCACCACGCCCGCATCGGCCGCGGCGCGCTGGTGTTGCTGTTGCCGGCGGGCCATGCGCTGTGCGGTCGCACGGCCGTGGACCCGGCCGAGCTGCGGGGCATGGCCGGGCTGATCCACATGCCGCTCGACCGCCCGATCGGCCGGCTTCTGGCACCGCATCTGGCCGATGCGCCGCGGGGCGCGGGGCAGATCACGTGCTATTCGCTCGAGGCGATGGCGCCGCTGGCGATGCGGCTCGGGCTCGCGGCGGTGGTCGACGGCTTCACCGCCGCGGCGCTGACCGACCCGGGGCTGCGGGCGGTGCCCTTCGACCCGCCCGTCGGCTTCGACCTGCACGCCATCGCCGCGCGTCCCTTCGGACGGCTGCGCCCGGTGCTGGCCCTGACCGAGGCGATGCGGGCCAGCCTGTCGGGCCCCACGGCGGGCCCCGCACGTCCCGCCGGCTGAGCGCGCCCCGGGCCGCCGGGCACGCAGGATCGGGGTGGGGTCGGCGCCGCCCGGCGGCTATGCTGGCGCAAACCGCGGAGATGTCCCATGCCCCTGATCGCCCCGCAGCGGCCCTTCCTCGACTGGTCGGTGGACACCGAGCCGGACCGGTGGGGGCCGGTCGAGGCCGCGATCATCGGCCTGCCCTTCAGCGAGCACTACTCCGGCGAGCCGCGGCCGAACGATCAGGCCGCCGCCCCCGAGGCGATCCGCGCGCAGTCGGGACAGTTCTGCGACGGGACGCTGCACTGGGACTTCGACATCGGCGGACCGCTGGCGCGGCTGCTGCCCGCGGGCGGCCGGGACGCCGGCAACCTGGTCGAGGGCGGGCCCGACTTCGACGCCCATTTCGCCGAGAGCGTCGCGGTGCTGAAGCGCCATGTCGCGACCGCGCGGATCGCGGCGGTCCTGGGCGGCGACCATGGCGTCACCATTCCCGTGCTGCACGCGCTCGAGGTGCTGGGCCGGCCGGTCCACCTCGTGCAGATCGACGCGCATCTGGACTGGCGCGACGAGGTGCGCGGCGCGCGGCGCGGCTATTCCAGCCCGATGCGGCGCGCCTCCGAGCTGCCGTGGATCTCGGGGATCACCCAGATCGGGCTGCGCGGCACCGGCAGCGCCCGCGCCGAGGAGGTGGAGGCCGCGCGCGACCACGGCGCCGCGCTGTTTCCGGCCCATGACCTCCACGCCCACGGCCTCGGACCGGTGCTCGCGCATCTGCGCGGGCGGGGGCCGTTCCACCTGACGGTGGATGCCGACGGCCTCGACCCGTCGGTGATGCCGGCGGTGCTGGGACCGGTGCCCGGCGGGCTCAGGGTCGAGGATGTGCGGCGCATCCTGCGGCATCTGGCCGGCGAGGGCGGGCTGCGGAGCGTCGACATCGTCGAGGTGGCCCCCTCGGTCGACCTGCCGAATGCGATCACCTCGGTCACCGCGGGCCGCCTGATGATCAACGCCATCGGCGCCGCGCTGGGGGCAGCGGGCGCCTGAGCGCCGCGGCAGGGGGCGCCGCGCCCGCAGCGGCCCTCAGACCACGTTGAACGCCGGTCCGTAGGGGTATCCGGTGATGTTCTCGTTGCCGTCCTCGGTGATGATCAGGATGTCATGCTCGCGATAGCCGCCGGCGCCGGGCTGCCCCTCCGGGATCGTCAGCATCGGTTCCATCGAGATCACCATGCCGGGCTCCAGCACCGTGTCGATGTCCTCGCGCAGCTCCAGCCCCGCCTCGCGGCCGTAATAGTGGCTCAGGATGCCGAAGGAGTGGCCATAGCCGAAGGTGCGGTATTGCAGCAGGTCGCGCTCGGCGAGGAAGGCGTTGATCTTCGCGGTGATGTCGGCACAGCTCGCGCCGGGGCGCAGCAGGCCCATGCCGTATTCATGCGCCGCGACATTGGCCTCCCAGATCGCGAGCGACGCCGCATCGACCTCGGCCACGAAGAGCGTGCGCTCCAGCGCGGTGTAATAGCCCGAGATCATCGGAAAGGCGTTCAGGCTGAGGATGTCGCCGCGCTGCAGCACGCGGCCGGTCACCGGGTTGTGCGCCCCGTCAGTGTTGATCCCGGACTGGAACCAGACCCAGGTGTCGCGATACTCGGCCTCGGGGAACCGCCGCGCGATCTCCAGCTCCATCGCGTCGCGGCCGGCCATGGCCACGTCGATCTCGCGCAGCCCGGGCCGGATCGCCGCGCGGATGGCGTGGCCGCCGACATCGGCCACCGCCGCACCCTGACGGATCAGCGCGATCTCGGCGGGGGATTTGTGCATCCGCTGCCGCATCGTCGCGGGCGCGATGTCGACGCTGCGCGCGGGCGCAAGGATCTCGTCCAGCAGCGCCTTCTGCGCGAGGGTGATGTGGTCGCCCTCATGGCCGATGACCTTGCCCGGGCCGGTGACCGACAGGACCGCCCGCCAATAGTTGTGCCGGGCCCAGTCGGTATAGGTGATGTTGTCGCCATGACAGCGCCGCCACGGCTGCGCCGCGTCGATGCCCGCGCTGATGGTCACGCTGTCGGTCGCGGTGACCACGAGGCCGTAGGGCCGGCCGAACGAGCAATAAAGGAAGCCCGAGTAATAGGCGATGTTGTGCATCGAGGTGAAGACGCAGGCCTCGACCCCGGCCTCGGCCATGGCGCGGCGCAGGCCGGCGAGGCGGGCGTCGTATTCGGCGGCTTCGAACGGCAGGATGCGCTCGCCCTGATGAAAGCGATAGGTGGCGGGGCGGTCCATGGACAGTCTCCTCGTCTTGTGGGAGCGACGGGGAGGGGCATCTCCCTCTGCCGCGTGCACGGAAAGGCAAGATCCCGGCGTTCAGGACGGATGACCGGGGGCACGCAGACCCTGCGCGCTGGCGACGCCATCGCCACCCCTGCGCACACGGATAGCCGAACGCCTGCGCGGTTCAAGGGGGATTCGAGCGTCCCGCGCCCGCCCTGCCCCACCCCGGCCCGGGGGCGAGCGCCGCCCCCCGCCCCGGCGGCTGTCGCGGACCCGCGCGTGTTGGGGCGGACCGGCGCGGCGGGCCGGAGATCGCGGCGGTGGTGTCGCTGACCATGGTTCTGATCGTTGTGGTCGGAAGCGTCATCGGCATGTCGATCCCCTTCGTGCTGTCGCGGATGCGGCTCGACCCGGCCACCGCCTCGGCGCCGCTGATCACCTCGATCGCGGATGCGACCGGCGTGGTGATCTACTTCGCCATCGCCACGGCCTTCCTGCCCATGCCCGAGGCGACCGGAACGGTGGCCCTCGTCACCGCGTTCGGTTGAGGCGGCCAGGGCTGCCGCCGGGCGCGGTCCGTGCGCCGGCTGTGCCGCCCGCCGGCCCGGTGGCCTGCGCGGCTTGACCCGGATCAAGGTGCCCGGGACGCTGGCGGTGCACGGACGGCGCCATATCGTTGCCGTGGAGGGTGTCATGGGGGTCTTCGCCCGTTTCGCCGCAGTCGTCGTCCTCGCGCTGGGAATCGCAGCCGGGCCGGCCCGGGCCGAGGATCGGGCCGAGGATCGGGCCGAGGATCGGGCCGCGGCCCTCGCCGCCCATGTCGACGGGGTGGCGGCCAGCCTGATGGCGGCCGATCAGGTACCCGGCGCCATCGTCGCGGTGGTCAGCGGCGACACGGTGCTCCTGCGCGGCTTCGGGTTTGCGGACCTCGAGGCCGCCACCCCCGCCGGCCCCGACGATGTCCGCTTCGAGATCGGCTCGATCACCAAGCTCTTCACCTGGCTCGCGGTGATGATGCTGGAAGAGGAGGGGCGGCTCGACCTGCGGGCCGATGTGGCGGGCTATCTGCCCGGCTTCGACATCCCCGGCGACGGGCCGCTGACGCTGGCGCAGCTGATGAGCCACCGCCCCGGCTTCGAGGAGAGCTTCGGGCTGTTCGACCCCGCCCTCGGCGCCCTGCCGCGACGCGAGGCCCTGGCGGCCAGCGCGCCCGCGCAGGCGATGCCGCGCGGCGCGGTCACCGCCTATTCCAACTGGGGCGTGGCGCTGGCCGGCCAGATCGTGGAGGAGGTGGCCGGCATCCCGTTCGAGACCTTCCTCGAGGAGCGCATCCTCGCCCCCCTCGGCATGCACCACACCACCTGGAGCGAGCCCGCGGCCCGCCCCGACCAGCCGCCGCTGTCGCGCAGCTACCGGGTGCAGGGCGGCCTCGCCCGCCCGGCCTTCCGCATCGATCTCGGCAGCTTCGGGCCGGCCGGCACCGCCGCCAGCACGGCCGCCGACATGGCGCGCTTCCTGCGCTTCCTGATGGGGGACGGGGCGCTCGACGGCATCCGGCTGCTCGCGCCCGGGACCATGGCGCGGATGCGGACGCGGCTTTGCGACGACACGCCCGGCGCCGCCGGCATGGCGCATGGCCTGCAGGCCCGGCCGATGTTCGGCGCGCAGGTCTATGGCCATGCCGGCGGGCTCAACGAGTTTCTTTCCAACCTCGTCTTCCTGCCCGAGATCGGCGCGGGGGTGTTCGTGTCGCAGAACGGCGGCGCGGGGGCGTCGCTGCCTTTCGTCGGTGCCGATCTGATCCTGGCGCGGCTGGCGGCCGAGGCCGGGCTGCAGGCGCCGCCGCCGGCCGAGGTGCCCGACGCCGCCGCCCGCGCGGCCGAGGCCGCCGGGCGCTACATCCCCAACCGCCGCGCCTTCACCGGGCCGGGGCAGATCCTGGGGGCGCTGGAGACGTTCTCCGTCACCGCCCTGCCCGACGGCGCATTGCTGGTGCCGACGCCGATCCTGCGCAGGATGCTGCGCCACGAGCCGGTGGCCCCGGACGTCTGGCAGGCCGCCAACGGCGACCGGGTGGCGGTGGTGCGCGACGAACGCGGCCGGGTGGTGCGACTGGTCGACAGCAGCGGCGCCTTCACCCATGAGCGGGTGCGCCTGGCCACCGACCCCGCCCTGCCGGCGGCCGCGCTGGGGCTGGCGGCGGTCCTGTCGCTGACGACGCTGCTCGGGCTGATCTGGCGGCGCGGGCTCGCGGCCGGGGGCCGGGCGGGCACCGCGGCGGCGCTGACGGGGCTGGCGGGGGCCGGCGCGGTCTGGGGCCTGATCGCGGCGGGGGTGGCGGCAGGGGCGTCCGCGGCGGCGCTGGGGATGGAGTTCCTGCTCGACCGGCCGCAGCCGACGCTGGTGGCGCTGTCGGCGCTGGGCAACGCGGTGGTGGTTCTGGCCGCGCTGGCGGTGCTGTCGCTGGCGCTGATCTGGCGGGCGCCCGGCTGGAGCCGCTGGCGGCGGCTCCATCACGCAGCGCTGGCGCTCGCGCTGCCCGCGCTGGCCGCGGCGCTGATCCACTGGGGCCTCGCC
>Ga0213836_100938_pt1 | contig 20045 bp, 12 predicted proteins | sample SWPATP03_FD_160578 | JGI IMG/M metagenome (GOLD analysis project Ga0213836, IMG submission 160578) | Coastal seawater microbial communities from Marineland, Florida, United States - SWPA TP0 #3 | ecosystem: Environmental > Aquatic > Marine > Coastal | place: USA: Florida | collected 2016-08-05
GGCGCGGACGGCGCCGCAGGCAGCGCCAGCGCGGCGGCCGCGTCTGCGTGGCTCCTGGCGGCCACGCTCAAACGGTGCGGCAGCGCGGCGCGGCCCAGCTGCAGCGTGTGGGCGACATCGGCCAGGCTGGCCTGCGGCTGCGCCAGCAGGTGCTGTGCCAGCCTCGCCCTCATGGCGTCGAGCGCGGTGGCCGAGCGCGCCGACAGCACCAGCAGCTGCGCGGCGCCCTCGCCCTCGCCCTCCATGCGCGGCAGCGGCAGCGCAGCCTGTTCCAGCACCATGTGGGCGTTGGTGCCGCCGATGCCGAACGAGCTGACCGCGGCGCGCCGCGGCAAAGCCGCCACCGGCCATGGCGCCAGGGCCGCGTTCACCCTGAACGGACTGTTGGCGAGATCGAGTTTCGGATTGGCCGAACGGTAATGCAGCGTCGCCGGAACCACACCGTGATGCAGGGCCAGCGTCGCCTTGATGAGGCCGGTCACGCCCGCCGCGGCATCCAGGTGGCCGACATTCGTCTTGACCGAGCCAAGCAGGCAATAGCCGCGCTCAAGCGTGTGTTTGCGCCAGGCCAGCGTCAGCGCGGCCACTTCGATCGGGTCGCCCAGCGGAGTGGCGGTGCCGTGGGCCTCGACCAGGCCGATACTGCGCGGGTCGACGCCGGCGCGCTGCAAGGCTTGTTCGATGACCTCGGCCTGGCCATCCACGCTCGGCGCGGTATAACCGACCTTGGCCGCGCCGTCGTTGTTGATGGCCGAACCCTTGATCACGGCCCAGACCGTGTCGCCGTCGCGCACCGCGTCGGCCAGGCGCTTGAGCACCACCACCGCGCCGCCGCTGCCACGCACGGTGCCGCCCGCATCGGCGTCGAAGGCGCGGCAATGCCCGTCCGGCGACAGGATATGCCCCTCCTGGTACACGTAGCCGGCGCCATGCGGGACTTCGATCGAGACACCGCCGGCCAGCGCCATGTCGCAGTCGCGCTGCAGCAATTGCTGGCATGCGACGTGCACCGCCACGAGCGAGGTCGAACATGCCGTCTGCACCGTCAGTGCCGGGCCGCGCAGGTTCAGCTTATATGCCAGGCGGGTGGCCAGGAAGTCCTTCTCGTTCAGGATCGTGGTCTGGAACAGCTCCGCCGCCGACTCCGGATGGGTGTCGAGGAAATGCAGCAGGTAGGCGGCGCGGCCGGTGCCGCCAACGACGCCGATGCGCCCGCCATAGGTCTGACTGTCGTAGCCGGCATGCTCGAGCGCCTGCCAGCCCACTTCGAGGAACAGCCGCTGCTGCGGATCCATCAGCAGCGCTTCGCGCGGCGGATAGCCGAAGAACGGCGCGTCGAAACGCGCGGCGTCGTTCAGCACGCCCTTGCGCCGCACATAGCGCGGCTCGGCCAGCGTGGCCGCACTGACGCCGGCCTCGCTCGACTCCTGGTCGCTCAGGTCGCGGATCGACTCGACACCGTCGCACAGGTTGCGCCAAAAGGTATCGATGTCGTCGGCGCCAGGAAAGCGCCCGGCCATGCCGACGATCGCGATCTCGTCAACGGCATTCGCCGGCGCCGCGTCCGGGGCCGCGCTTGCCGTCCGTGCGCCAGGCGCGCCGTTCAGATGGGCGGCCAGCGCGCGGATCGTCGGGAAGCGGAACAGGTCCATGGTCGGCACGGCGAGGCCGAGATCGCGCTCCAGCGCGACTTCGACTTCCACCAGGTTCAGGGAATGCCCGCCGACGTCGAAGAAACTGTCGTCGATGCCCACCGCCGCCAGGGCCAGCACCTCGCACCAGACCGCGGCGATCCGGCGCTCCAGGCCGTTGCGCGGATTCTGAGTCACGCCCGCTGCGGCCGCGTCCCCGCGCGAGCCGCTCGGAACCGGCAAGGCGTTGCGGTCGATTTTGCCGTTCGGCGTGATCGGCCAGGCATCGAGCAGCATCAGGCTCGCAGGCACCATGAAGTCGGGCAGCTTGCCCTGAGCGTAGGCACGCAGGTCCGCCGCATTCACGCCGGCGCCCTCGTGCGCGATGGCATAGGCGGCGATGGACTGGCTGCCCGCCGCATCCTGGCGCGCCAGGGTCAGGGTTTCGCGCACGCCCGGGTGGCTGGCGATGACGGCGTCGACTTCGCCCAGCTCGATGCGGAAACCCCGGATCTTCACCTGGTGGTCGAGACGCCCCAGGAATTCGAGGCTGCCATCGGGCAGGAAGCGCACCAGGTCGCCCGTCTTGTACATGCGCTCCCCGCCTGGGCCGGCGATGAAGCGCTCGGCGGTCAGGTCGAGGCGGCCGAGGTAGCCGCGCGCGAGACCGGTACCGGCGATATGCAGCTCCCCAGGCACCCCCACCGGTACCGGCTGCAGGCGCGCGTCGAGCACATGCACGCGCATGTTCGGGTTCGGGCCGCCGATGCTGATGCGTTCCAGGTCGGGGCGCAGCAGGGTCATCGTCGCGCAGACGGTCGCTTCGGTCGGGCCGTAGGCATTGAACATGCGGACCCGCCCGCACCAGCGCCGCGCCAGCTCGATGCTGCAGGCTTCCCCCGCGGTGACCACGGTCCGCAGCGCCGGCAGGTCGTCCGGGCGCAAGAGCGCCAGCACCGAGGGCGGCACGGTGAGCACCGTGATGGCGTGGCGCCGCAGGGTGTCGACCAGGGCCGAGCCCGGGATCAGGGCCATCTTCGGCGCCAGGCAAAGGCAGGCGCCGGCGCACAGCGCGGTGAAGATTTCCGCGACCGAGGCGTCGAAGCTCGACGAGGCGAACAGCAGCTGGCGGCTGGCCGGTTCGACGCCGAACGCCCTGGCCATCAGGTGCGCCAGGTTGGCCAGGCCCAGGTGTTCGAGCAGCACGCCTTTCGGGCGCCCGGTCGAACCGGAGGTATAGATGACATAGGCCAGGTCTTGCGCACCCGGACCGTCCGCCAGGTCACTATCGACTTCCTGCGCGATGCGGTCCCAGTCGGTGTCGAGCAGCACCTGTTGCGCGGCTGCCGCAGGCAGGCGGCCGGCAACCGACGCGTGGGTCAGCAGGAACTGCACGCCGGCGTCGCCGAGCATCCAGGCAAGGCGGTCCTGGGGATAATCGGGGTCGAGCGGCAGGTAGGCGCCGCCCGCCTTCAGGATCGCCAGCACGCCGATCACCAGTTCGGGCCGCCCGCGCTCGATGGAGAGCCCAGCCACCTGACCCGGACGCAGGCCCAGCCTGCGCAGGTAATGGGCCAGCCGGTTGGCGCGCCGGTTCAGTTCATCGTAACTGAGCTCTCCGCCGTCGAAACGCAGCGCGCCCGCGCGCGGGTCGCGCGCGGCGTGGCGCTCGAACAGGCGATGCACGCAGGCTTGCGGGAATTCGGCGTCGGTCGCGTTCCACGCGGCCATCGCCGCTTGCTCCGGGGCCGTGAGCATGGGCAGCCGGTTCAGCGCCAGCGCAGGGTCGTGCACGGCGCCCTGCAACAAGGCCTGGTAATGGCCGACCAGGTAGCCGATGCTGTCCGCATTCCAGAGATCGGTGTTATACCAGCACACGGCGCGCAGGCAGCCGTCGACTTCTTCGACCACCAGGTCGAGATCGAATTTCACGCTGCGCTGTTCGAGCGGATAGGACTCGAGCGGCAGTCCCGACAAATCCAGCGCGGCGCCGCCGAAGCCCATGCGCGCCGCCGCCACCCCCTGCATGTGGGACAGCTGCGCTTTTTGGTAGGTGAAGGCCACCTGGAACACCGGGCCGCGGCTCGGATCGCGCGGCAAGGCCAGGCGCTCGACGATCAGCGGGAACGGAAAGTCCTGGTGTTCCTTCGAGCCCACCAGCACTTCCCGCACCTGGCGCAGGAAGGACGAAAAGTCCGCTTCGCCGTCGACCTGGGCGCGCAAGGCACAGGGACTGGCGAAATAGCCGACGGTACGCTCGAAACCTTGCGGCGGGCGGCCGAACCGCGGCGAGCCGACCACCAGGTCATCCTGCCCGGTGTAGCGGTACAGCAGCACGTAGAAAGCGGCCAGCAGCACCGTGTAGAAAGTCACGTCCTCCTGGCGCGCCAAGGCGCGCACCTGTGCCGTCAGCGCGGCGTCGAGCGTGAACGGCTGGCCGGCGCCGGCGTGGCGCTGGACGGGCGCACGCGGCCGGTCGGTCGGCAGGCCGAGGGTGGGCGGGCTGGCGAGCTGCTCGCGCCAGTAGGCCCAGTGATCTTCGCCCCTTTGCGAGTCCAGCAGGTGCTGCTGCCAGTCGACATAGGCGGTGAAAGGCAGGCTGCCAGGCGCCAGGGCGGCATCCTGCCCGGCCAGCCGGGCCTGGTACAGGGCGCCGAGCTCCTCCATCATGACGATCAGCGACCATGTGTCGCCGGCGATGTGATGGGTGTTCAACAGCAGCACATTCTCGTTCTCGCCGCGCGAAAAGAGGTGGGTGCGAAACACGGGGCCGTGCTCCAGGTCGAAGGGCGCCTCGGCCTCTTGGGTCAGGCGCGCATGCAGTCGCGGCGCGTCCCAGCCGGACGCGTCCACGCACTGGAAGGCCACCGGCGCGTGGGCGTGGATCACCTGCACCGGCTCCCCCGCCGGCGCCGCATAGGTCGTGCGCAGTACCGGGTGCCGCTGCACCAGGCCCTGCAAGGCGGCATGCAAGGCGCCGACGTCGAGCGCGGCCTTGATGGTCCAGGCCATCGGCAGGCCATATTCCGCGCCGCCGGGATTCAGATTCCACAAGAACCACATGGCGCGCTGACCGCGCGACAGGGAGGCGCCGGTAGCCTGGCTGAGGGATGGGCCGGTCGGGGTCGTATTCAATGCGGGGACGTGGGTCATGGTAGTGGAATGCAGGGGGGCGCGCCCGACAGCGTCTGGCTGTATGGGTACGGTCCGGCTATCGAAAAATTGGTGGGCTGGTGGGGAGGCGCGATCAACGACGCACGCTCCGGCGAACCGCAGGCGAGGTCACTGACTGAATGGAAACAGGGAACGGAAAATGGTGGGACGGCTCAATCGATATCCGCCGGCCATTCGGCACACGCCGGACGGAGGACATCGGGCTGACAGCACGTCAAGCGCTGCGCGTCGAGCGCCGGGATCATATCATGACCGGACGGGCCTGGGAGGCGGCACGATGGCTCCTGCACCGGTTTGTTGCGTACATGCCGCGATGCACCGACCGCCAGTGTCCCGCGCTGCATAGGTCAGCCGGGCTAATATGCGTAGAATGCATAACCAGCGCAGCTGGTGTCGTTCGTGACTCGCTGAGCAAACCCCTTCGCAACTTCCAACCGGAGTCTGCACATGTCCATCACCAGCTATCTCGGTTTCGAACCCAGCATCGGCAAGCGCGCCTACCTGCACGAATCGGCGCAAGTCATCGGCGACGTCCGGATCGGCGACGACAGTTCGGTCTGGTGCAATGCCGTCCTGCGCGGCGACGTGAACCACATCCACGTCGGGCGCTGCACGAATATCCAGGACTTCACGATGGGCCACGTCTCGCACCGCAACGAGCGCAACCCGGACGGCACGCCCCTGGTCATCGGCGATTACGTGACCATCGGCCACGCCGTCATCATGCACGGCTGCACCATCGGCAACGAATGCCTGGTCGGCATGGGCACGATCCTGATGGACGACGTCATCGTCGGCGCGCAGGTCATGATCGGCGCCGGCAGCCTGGTGCCGCCGGGGAAGGTGCTCGAGAGCGGATATTTGTATGTGGGGCGGCCGGTAGCGCAAGTGCGGCCCTTGACGCCGGACGAGCTGACCCATATCCGCTACCTGGCCGAGCATTATGTTCGGCTCAAGGAAAATTACCGGGAGCCGGAGCTGGCGCTGGCGCATGCGGGGTTGCCGCCGCGCGTCGACTGAGCGCGGACTCGCGTCTATCCGGGCACGACCGCCGTGACTTCGATCTCGACCCTGGCCCGGTCCTCGACCAGCCCCGCCACCTGCACCGCGCTCATGGTCGGATAGTGCCGCCCGATCAGCTCGCGGTAGGCCAGGCCGATCTCCGGATACGCCGCGACGTATTCCTTCTTGTCGAGCACATACCAGGTCATGCGCACGATGTGCTCGGGTTTGGCGCCGCCCTCGGCCAGCACGGCGACGATGTTGGCCAGCGCCTGGCGCACCTGGCCGGCGAAATCGTCGGTGTGGAAGACGCCGTCGGCGTCCCAGCCGATCATGCCGCTCACGAACACCATCCGGCCCGTGGCGGCGATGCCGTTGGCGTAGCCGCGTGGCTTGGCCCAGCCCTCTGGTTGCAGGAATTCCATGGATGTCTGCCTTTCTATAATTGGTCTTGCGCCTGGAACTGCGCGATACGGGCGCGCATGGGGTCAAGGATGCGGGTGGCGCGCGCCGTCTTCAGGTCCATCAGCGCCAGCACCAGCGTGGCGCGCACGCGCTCGACGCCGTCCTCGCCGCTCAAGCGGATCGCCAGCGTGATCGACGAGCCGCCGAGCTTCGTCACCGACAGCGCGGCGCGCAACACGTCCCCGAGCTTGCTGGGCGCGACAAAGTCCGTCTGGATGCTGACGGTCGGCAGGCCGAGCCCGCGCACGCCGTGCAGTTCCTGGAAGGAGGCGCCCAGGCCATCGGCGCACCAGTCCTCGACCAGGTTGTTGAACATCTCGAAGTAGCGCGGGTAGAACACGATGCCGGCCGGGTCGCAGTCGCCGAAACGCACCTGCACCTGGCGCGAGAAGCTGCCTCCCTCAGCCACGCGGCACCGCCTCGGCCAGCAGCTCGCGGGCAATGATCAGCTGCTGCACTTCGGTCGCGCCCTCATAGATGCGCAGCGAGCGGATTTCGCGGTAGAGGCGCTCGACCGGCTGCTCGCTCACCACGCCCAGCCCGCCGAACATCTGCACGGCCGCGTCGATCACCTGCTGCGCCGTCTCCGTCGCCGTCAGCTTGGCCATCGCGGCTTCTTTCGTCACGCGCCGGCCCTGGTCGCGCTGCCAGGCGGCGCGGTAGGTCAGAAGCGCGGCGGCGTCGATGCCGGTGGCCATCTGCGACAGCTTGGCCTGGGTGAGCTGGAAGTCGGCCAGGGTCTTGCCGAACATTTTACGGGAGGTCGCGCGCGCCAGCGCTTCGTCGAGCGCGCGGCGGGCGAAGCCCAGCGCGGCGGCGGCGACCGAGGTGCGGAAGATGTCGAGCGTCGCCATCGCGACCTTGAAGCCCTGCCCCGCTTCGCCCAGGCGCTTCGATGCCGGCACCCGGCAATTCGTGAAACGCAGGCGCGCCAGCGGATGCGGCGCGATCACGTCGATCCGTTCGGCGATCTCGAAGCCGGGCAAGTCGGCGTCGACGATGAAGGCGGAGATGCCGCGCGCGCCGGGCGCTTCGCCGGTGCGCGCGAACACCACAACCATGTCGGCGATGCCGCCGTTGGAAATCCAGGTCTTCTCGCCGTTCAGGACGTAATCGTCGCCATCGAGCGTGGCCGCGCAGGCCATGGCCGCCACGTCGGAGCCGGCGTCCGGCTCCGACAGCGCAAACGCCGCGATCGCCTCGCCGCGGCCGACCCGGGTCAGGTAGTCGCGTTTGTTGTCCTCGCTGCCGAACAGGGTGATCGCGCCGCTGCCGAGGCCCTGCATCGCGAACGCGAAGTCGGCCAGGCCCGAATGGCGCGCCAGCGTTTCGCGGATCAGGCAGACGGCGCGCGTGTCGATGGCGTCGACCGCAGCGCCGTACTCACGGCCGCCGATGGCGTGCTTGAGCCAGCCCGCTTCGCCCAGCTGCCGCACCAGCGCGCGGCAGGCCGCGTCGACGTCGTGCCCGTGCTGCTGCGGGATGTGCTGGGCGGCCCAGGCGTCGAGTTCGAGTGCCAGCTCACGGTGGCGCGGCTCGAGGAAGGGCCAGTTCAAATAGTCGGTGTCGGCCATGCGTTCAGTCTCCTTCGAATTGCGGTTTTTCCTTGGCCACGAACGCGTGGTAGGCGCGGTGGAAGTCGTTGGTGGCCATGCAGATCGCCTGGGCCTGGGCCTCGGCCTCGATGGCTTCGTCGACGCCCATGTTCCACTCTTGCTGCAGCATCTTCTTGGTCATGCCGTGGGCGAAGGTCGGGCCGGCGGCCAGCGCGGCGGCGAAGGCCTGGGCCTCGCGCAGCACGATCTCGGGCGCGCACAGGCGGTTGAAGAAGCCCCAGCGTTCGGCTTCCTCGCCACCCAGGCTGCGCCCGGTGTAGAGCAGTTCGGCGGCGCGGCCCTGGCCGATCACGCGCGGCAGCAATGCGCAAGCGCCCATGTCGCAGCCGGCCAGGCCGACCCGCGTGAACAGGAAGGCGGTCTTGCTGCGCGCGGTGCCGTAGCGGATGTCGGAGGCCAGCGCGAGGATGGCGCCGGCGCCGGCGCAGATACCGTCGATGGCGGACACCACCGGCTGCGGGCAGGCGCGCATCGCTTTGACCAGGTCGCCCGTCATGCGCGTGAAGGTGAGCAGGCCGGGCATGTCGAGTTTGGTGAGCGGGCCGATGATGTCGTGCACGTCGCCGCCCGAGCAGAAGTTCTCGCCGGCGCCGGTGATGACGATGGCCTTGACGTCGTCGGCGTAGCTGAGCGCGCGGAACAGGTCGCGCAGCTCGGCGTAGGAATCGAAGGTGAGCGGGTTCTTGCGCTCGGGACGGTTCAGGGTGAGCGTGGCCACGCCCTGCGCGAGACTGAACTGGAAGTGCCGCGGCGCATAGTCCTTGAAGCCGGCGCGGTTGCCGGCCAGCTGGTGCGGCTCGCCTGTGAGGTAACGCATGGACTCTCCTGGTGTTAAGCTTGGTCGGGGGCCTTCAGGCCCCGCTTCATTGTCGACAGCAGCGCGATCAGCGTCGCGCGCTCCTGGTCCTTCAGTCCACCCATTAATTCTGTAATCCAGCCTTCGTGGCGCGCCGCCATGCGCTTGAAGGCGCGCCGCCCGTTCGCGGTCAGCTTGAGCGTGAACGCGCGGCCGTCGCCCGCCACCGCTTCGCGCAGCACCAGGCCTTCCTGTTCGAGCAGGTTGGCGATGCCGGTGACGTTGGCGCTGGTGACCATCATGCGCTTCGACAGCTCGCCCATGCGCAGGCCTTCCGGGTGGCGGTCGAGCTGCGCCATCAGGTCGAAGCGCGGCAGGGTGATGCCGAATTCGGTGCGCAGGCGGCTGCGGATCTCGGTTTCGATCAGCGTCGTGCAGGACAGCATGCGCAGCCACAGCTTGAGCGACTGGTGGTTGTCGTCGGTCAGCCGGCTCTCGACGTCGAGCACGGGGATATCCTCCTTGCGCGCCATGTCAGCCCTCGAGCAGCCTGCTTGCCACCTGCTGCGGCGTGAGGCCGCTGCTGGCCGCCGCCAGCTGGCGTTCGCGTTCCAGGTTGCGTTCCAGCTGCTGCTTGCCGGCGTAGTACTGCTTCGGCCAGCTCACCAAGGTGTAGCCCAGCCTGGCCGCTTCGTGCAGGGTCCAGGCCGGGTCGGCCAGGTGGGCGCGCGCGATGGCGCACAGGTCGGCGCGGCCGGAGGCGATGATGCTGTTGGCGTGGTCGGCCTCGAAGATCGCGCCCACCGCGATGGTCGGGATGCCGACCTCGTTGCGGATACGGTCAGCGAATGGCGTCTGGTACATGCGGCCATACACCGGCTTTTCCTTCTTGCTGACCTGGCCCGACGAGACGTCGATCATGTCGGCGCCGGCCTCCTTGAACAGGCGCGCCACCTCGACGGCGTCGCCCGGGGTCAGCCCGCCCTCGACCCAGTCGTGGGCCGAGAGGCGCACGCTGATCGGCTTGTCGTCGGGCCAGACGGCGCGCATCGCCTCGAACACCTCGACCGGATAGCGGCAGCGGTTTTCAAGACTGCCGCCGTATTCGTCGCTGCGCTGGTTGGTCAGCGGCGAAATGAAGCTCGACAAAAAATAACCGTGGGCGCAGTGCAGTTCCAGCCAATCGAAGCCGGCCCTGGCCGCCTCGCTGGTCGCGCGCACGAAGTCCGCCTTGATGCGTTCAAGGTCGTCGGGCGTCGCCTCGCGCGCCACTTGCGACACGCCCTCCAGGTATTGCTGGGGCGAGGCCGACACCAGCGGCCAGTTACCTTCCGCCAAAGGCAGGTCGGTGCCGTCCCAGGCGCGCCGGGTCGATCCCTTGGCGCCGGCGTGGCCCAGCTGGAGCGCGATCTTCGCGTCGCTGCCGGCGTGGACGAAGTCGACGATGCGCTTCCATGCCGCCGTGTGTTCGGGCGTGTACATGCCGGGACAGCCGGGCGTGATGCGGGCGTCGGCCGAGACGCAGGTCATCTCCGCGAACACCATCCCGGCCCCGCCCAGCGCGCGGCTGCCCAGGTGCACCAGGTGGAAGTCGCCCGCCACGCCGTCCACGGCCGAATACTGGGCCATGGGCGAGACCACGATGCGGTTCTTCAGCACCGTGCCGCGCACGCGGTAGGGCGTGAACATCGGCGGGATGCTGCCCGCCGCAGGCGGCGGCTCGATGCCGGCTTGCGCGAACGCGCGGCTGGCGATCCAGTCCTCGAAGCGGGCGACGTAGCCGGGATCGCGCACGCGCAGGTTCTCGTGCGAGAGGCGCTGGCTGCGCGTCAGCATCGAGTAGGCGAACTGCTCGGCCTCCATCGCGGTGTAGCGTTCGACGTTCTCGAACCACTCCATCGAATTGCGCGCCGCGCTCTGGATCTTGAGCACTTCGATGGCGCGCACTTCCTGGTAGGCGGCCAGCACGGTGTCGATGCCCTCGGCGCCATGGCGCCCGAAGCTGCGCGCCAGCTCGATCGCATCTTCCAGCGCCAGCTTGGTGCCGGAGCCGATCGAGAAGTGGGCCGTGTGGGCGGCGTCGCCCATCAGCACCACCGGCACGCGGCGGCCATCGATGCTGTTCCAGTGCACCCACTCGCGGCAGACGATGCGCGGGAACTTGATCCACATGGCGGAGCCGCGCAGGTGCGTGGCATTGCTCATCAGGGCGTGGCCGTCGAGGTACTTGGCGAACAGCCGTTCGCAGAAGGCGACCCCCTCTTCCTGGCTCATGTCCTCGAGGCCGGCTTTTCTCCAGACTTCCTCGGGCGTCTCGACGATGAAGGTCGAGGTGTCGCCGTCGTACTGATAGCAGTGGGCCTGGAACCAGCCGTGTTCCGTCTTCTCGAAGGCGAAGGTGAAGGCGTCGAATTTTTTCCTGGTGCCGAGCCAGACGAAGCGGCAGTTGCGGGTATCGATGTCGGGCTGGTAGGTGGCGGCATAACGGGTGCGCACGCGGCTGTTGAGGCCATCGCAGGCGATCACGAGGTCGGCGCCGTACTGGCTTGCTAGCGCCTGGTCGTCGCCCACGTCGGTCTCGAACACCAGCCGCACGCCGAGTTCCTCGCAGCGCGCCTGCAGGATGTTCAACAGCCGCTTGCGGCCGATGCCGCAGAAGCCGTGCCCGCCCGAGGTGACGGTGCGGCCCTTGAAGTGGACGTCGATGTCGTCCCAGTGGTTGAACGACTGCAGGATGGTGCGCGCGGTGGTTTCGTCGGCCGCGACCAGGTTGCCCAGGGTCTGGTCGGAAAAGACCACGCCCCAGCCGAAGGTGTCGTAGGGCCGGTTACGCTCGACGATGGTGATCTCGTGCGCGGGGTCCTGCTTCTTCATCAGCAGGCCGAAGTACAGGCCGGCCGGGCCGCCGCCAATGCAGACGATCTTCATGAGGACTCCGTGATGTGTTTCGCTTCCTGGCGCAGCTTGAAACGCTGCAGCTTGCCGGTCTCGGTGCGCGGCAAACTGCCGCGGAATTCGATCCGGCGCGGGTATTTGTAGGGGGCCACCAGCTGCTTGACGTGGTCTTGCAGCGCCTTCGCCATTGCCGGGCTGGCCTGTTCGCCGGCGCGCAGCACGACGTAGGCCAGCACGATCTGGCCGCGCTCTTGATCGGGCGCGCCGACCACGCCGCACTCGGCCACGCTCGGATGCTGCAGCAGCACGTCTTCGACTTCCGGGCCGGCGATGTTGTAGCCGGCCGAGATGATCATGTCGTCCAGGCGCGCCTGGTACCAGTAATAACCGTCGGCGTCGACTTGGTAGGCGTCGCCGGTCAGGTTCCAGCCCTTGCAGACGTAGTCGAGCTGGCGCGGGTCGGCCAGGTAGCGGCAGCCGGTCGGGCCCTTGACGGCCAGGCGCCCGGTAATGCCGGGGCCGACCTGGTTGCCGTCGTCGTCCAGGATGCAGGCGCGGTAGCCAGGAATCGGACGGCCGGTGGCGCCAGGGCGGATGGCGTCGCCGGCGGCGGAAATGAAGATGTGCAGCATCTCGGTCGAGCCGATCCCGTCGATCATCGCCAGCCCGCTCGCCTGTTGCCAGGCCTTGCGGGTCTCCAGCGGCAGCGCTTCGCCGGCCGAGACGCTGCGCGTGAGGCTGGAGAGGTCGTGGTTGCGCGCCAGCGGCGCCATCTGCCGGTAGAACGTGGGCGCGGTGAAGCAGACGGTGGCGCGGTATTCGGCGATCGCCGCCAGCAGCGCATCGGGGGTCAGTTTTTCCAGCAGCACGGTCGAGGCGCCGTAACGCAGCGGGAACAGCAGCAGGCCGCCGAGGCCGAAGGTAAAGGCGAGCGGCGGCGTGCCGATGAAGACATCGGCCTGCGCCGTGGCCAGGGTCGAGCGCGGGAAGCAGTCGCAGATGGCCAGCACGTCGCGGTGGAAGTGCATCGTGCCTTTCGGGCGGCCGGTGGTGCCGGAGGTGAAGCTCAAAAGGCAGACGTCTTCCGCCGCGGTGTCGACCGCCGCGAAGTGCGCCGGCATCGCCGCCATCAACGCGTCGAGCGCGCCGGGGGCGCTGTCGTTGAAGGAGACGACGCGCGCTGCGGTTTCCATTGCCTGGCAGGCCAGGTCGAGTTCCGTGCGCAGGTCGGCGGCGCACAGCACGGCGTCCACCCGCGCCAGCGTCATGATGGTGGCGAGTTCTTTCGCGCGCAGCAGCGGCATGGTGGGCACCGCGACCAGGCCGGCTTTCCAGACCGCCAGCACGCAGGCCGCCATCATCGGGTTGTTGGCGCCGCGTAGCAGCACGCGGTTGCCGGTCGTTAGCCCGATCTCGTCGCGCAGGACGGCGGCGATGCGGTCGACCTTGTCGCGCAGCTCGGCATAGGTCCAGCGCAGGTTCGCGCCGCGGATCGCGATCGAATCACCGTGGCCGCGCGCCACCATCGCGTCGAGCAGCTCGGCGGCGCAGTTGATGCGCGCCGGGTAGTCCAGCTCGGGCAGTTCGAACAGCAGCTCGGGCCACTGTTCGCGCGGCGGCAGGTTGTCGTTCGCAAAAGTGTCCAGGTACGCGGTGCCGTTCATGGGGTCTCCGGGGCTGTCCAGGCGAGGGATGGCGGCGCGGATGGCACGGCCATATCGAGGTTTGCAGATACTTTAAGCTTAAAGTATTTGTTCGGGCAAGCGATTCCGGTAGTGGCGCCTGGTCATGCTTGCTCGGATAGCAACGAGCTCGTACACTGGGCTACGTTGAAGGCCTGGAATATGAAAAATTTACTGAACATCTATCTCTGCATGCATCTGTCAATCCTGAGCTTTGCAGTAGAAGCCGGGCAAATGAGCAGACCTTCTTTTTTGACGGAAGAACCTTATCGGAAGACCAAACAAAAGGTGGATCTTTCATCGATAAAGAGCCAGCCTGAGCTAATGGTAGTGAAGAGCGCCATTAATCCTGTCATGCGCTTCATCGTCGCCACTTCCTTTACCGAACTTCCCCCGTATGCAAACGAGAAGCTGTTGACTGATCACGGACGCCTTGTACTACGCCGCCCACCAATACGGAATAAGTTCAACCGGTACGCCGTCGCGATCATGCGTAATTGGAAGACCTGCGGCGATAAACAAGTGTCGTTCGAAGCGAGTTTTTCGGATCTACTTCAAAAAAACTTCTGGCATGAAAAGTTCTTGTTTGTAAAGACGCCTGACGGCTGGCGTTTCGACGGCCATCGGGAAGTCGACTGTGCACCCGAGAAAACAACTTCACTGAAGTTGGAGTGACGCACCCGGCCGATAGCGGTCTCCCCCTCGTTGGACATCCGGCTTCGACCGGCAGCAGTCGACCACGAACGTTCAGAACCGGGCGCCTCACAATCTTTTTCGCTATCGTGACAATGTGCGCATTTTTCTATTTCATCGGCTGGTATTCTTGGAACAATGACCCCACACAAAAAACTTGTGACTGTGAACGTTCTCATGCTAACGGAAATAATTCCATTGATGATGACCACATTGCCGTGACGGCTTACCGTTATCGACCAAACATTTCAAGGATACTCATGAGCTTACGGTGCGCAATGTCTGGAACATCCCGCCCCCGCGCGGGTCGTTGGTTTGCTACTTTGCTAATGGCAGGCCCGTTCGTTGCATCGCTAAGTATTCATGCGGAGCCAATTGCCGATGCGCCAAGCTTTGCCGTAGCGATCGAGCTCGACACAGGCGGCAAAATAGTGGCACCTCAAGTGTTTGTGAAAACAGGGGAGCAATTTGACTTGGTCTCGGCCGACTGGCGCGTCGAAATGACCGTGCGCAAGACAAATACATCGTCCGATGTTCTGTTGGCCGGCAAACTGTTCAAAGGTTTAAGTGTTGTAAGTACGCCGACCTTGATCACCAAGGTCAACGAAACAGCGGCCATAAAAGTGCAGGTCGAGGGAAGCTGCGATCCGTTAAACCTGGCTATGGTTGTTTCCCCAACGCCTTAACCGGCTTCCGCGCTCACTCACCCGCCGCTTCTCGGCTCCTGCCTGGCTCTCGCAGGATGAGATCAAGTGCAGCAGCGTGCCCTCTTTGCTCCTGTATCCCGACTATCAAGAACAGTCGCTGCGCGCTCTCGCAGCCTGAACATTGAAAATTTTTATGAAAACCACCTGGTCAGTTTTTACTTCTTTCCTTCTGCTTTCGCTGGTGCTAATGTTCGCCGCATTCGGATTTGTCTCCGCCAAGCCCTTGCCAGTAAAGCTTTTCGCAATCGTGATGGGGCTGCATTTCTTGATCACGTTTATAAGTGCGACTTGGCCGGAACGGCAAACCGCAAACAGACTCGTGAAGATCTTTCATTTCTGCGCCGGCGCCTTGACCGTGGCGGCGATGCTCCTGGTGCTGCAGCACTATTTCAGCACTGTTCTGCCATGAGATGATGGATCGAGCAGACCGTGGCGCAGGCCTGCGATCGGCCAGACGCAGACACGTCAATTTCATCCCAAAATGTTAAGTAAATGAAGGAATCAAAAGGTTTTGTCATCGTTGCAAGCATGTTTGGCTTGAGCAGCGCTAGCCTTTGCCTGGGCCAGCAATATGGCATTGCAGGCGGAATGGCGGGAATTCAATCACAATGACTGCGCCCTGATTCGGCCTTCATCAATACGTCTCGACGTGAAACCGCCCTTCCCCCACCATCCGCGCCTGGAGCGCAGGCCAGTCGACCCCGGCCGCCGCGCAGACCTCGGCCAGTGCCGCGAGCACGCCGGTCTCCATGCCCTTGAGCCCGCAGATATACAAATACGTATCGCCTGAAAGCAGCTGCGCAACCGCCGGCCCGGCGGCACGGATCTTGTCCTGCACATAGGCTTTCGGCTGATCCGGCAGGCGCGAGAACGCGAGATGCATGTCGATGAAATCGGCCGGCAGTTTCAAGAGCGGCCCGAAGTAAGGCAGCTCCGCCGGATTGCGCGCGCCGAAGAACAGCATCAGCTTGCCCTCAATCGGCTTGCCGCTTGCGAGCAGGCGGCGCCGGTGTTCGGTCATGGCGCGCATCGGCGCCGAGCCGGTGCCGGTGCAGATCATCAGGATGTTCGATCCCGCATGGTTCGGCATCAGGTAGTTCACGCCGAAGGGGCCGGCAACCTGCACCTGCGCCCCTTTCTGCAAATCGCACAGGTAGTTCGAGGCGACGCCGCGCACCGGCCGGCCCGCATGGTCTTCTGCCACCCGCTTGACCGTCAATGCGAGATTGTTATAGCCCTCGCGCTCGCCGCCGCGCGGGCTGGCGACCGAATACATGCGCATGTAGTGCGGCTTGCCGTGCTCGTCCAGGCCGGGCGGGATGATGCCGATCGACTGGCCCTCGAGGATCGGGAACATCTGGGTGCCGAAGTCGAGCACGATGTGGTGGACGTCGCTGGCGGCGTCCGGCGCGGTGAGCCTGTAGTTGCCGGCCACGGTCGCGACGACCGGGTTCTTCACCGTGTACAGGTGGGCGTAGGGGTGGGCCGCCGACCAGGGCGGGATCGAGGACGATACCGAGATTGCCGCATTCTCCTGCACCGCTTCGTCGGGCGCGTCGCTGGCCGCCTCGTTGGCCGCCTCCATCTGTTCCAGCACGGGTTCGGCGATCTCGCGCTGCGGCGGCAGCTCGTCCCAGCCGAACTGCTCGGCCAGCGGATAGGCGGCCGCGCGCGGCAGCGTGTGCCAGTGGTCGATGGCGCCGGTCGGGCATGGCGAGACGCAGTTGCCGCAACCGTTGCAGATATCGGCATCGACCACGTAGTTGCGGCTGTCGTGGGTGATGGCGTCGATCGGGCAGGTCTCTTCGCAGGTATTGCAGCGAATGCAGACCTCGGGGTCGATCAGGTGCTGGCGGATCAGGACGACCGGCGCGATCGCGTTCATGGCGGTGGCTCGCTGTTCAGTTGAAGCGGACGTACTCGAAATCGATCGGCTGCTTGTTGATGCCCATCGGCGGCGGCGCGATCCAGTTCGCCATCTTGCCCGGCTCGATCACGCGGCCCATCAGCGAGGCGACCCAGGCGCGGTCTTCCTCGCTTGGCAGCCAGTTGCGCTCGTTGGCCGCCCATTCGGCTTCCGACAGCACGCGCCCTTCCGGCGAGATGCGGTGGCCGGCGAAGCTGCCGATGTGGCGGTTGAAGGCCTTGTTCGGCGCGGACAGGCGGAACGACAGACCCGCTTTCTCGATGACCCGGTTCCAGCGGCCGATGCCGGCGATCGAGTCGCGGATGAAGTCGTCGCGCAGCACTTCGTTGAGCGAATTGAGCATCGGTACTTCTCGCTCCTGCAGCTTGCCGTCGGCCACCTCGAGGATGCGGTAGTGCTGGCCCTTGAGCAGGTGGTCGTCGTCGCGCTTGGTCTCTTCGTAGCGGCCCTTCAGCCCGGAACTGTAGAAGGTGGCCGCGTTCGACGACTGGTCGGCGCCGAACAGGTCGACCGTCACGCTGAAGTGGAAGTTCAGGTAGCGCTGGAGGGTCTGGAGGTCGATCACGCCGAGCGCGCGCACCTGGGCCGGATCTTCCACGCCATGCTGGCGCATCATCTCGACCGTGCGGGCGATCACGCGCGACACGCCCGACTCGCCCACGAACATGTGGTGGGCCTCTTCGGTCAGCATGAAGCGGCAGGTGCGCGAGAGCGGGTCGAAGCCCGATTCGGCCAGGGCGTTGAGCTGGAACTTGCCGTCGCGGTCGGTGAAATAGGTGAACATGTAGAAGGCCAGCCAGTCCGGCGTCTCTTCGTTGAAGGCCTCCAGGATGCGCGGGTTGTCCTGGTCGCCGGAATTGCGCTGCAGGAGGGCTTCGGCTTCTTCGCGGCCGTCGCGGCCGAAGTATTTATGCAGCAGGTAGACCATGGCCCACAGGTGGCGGCCCTCTTCCACGTTAATCTGGAACAGGTTGCGCATGTCGTATTGCGAGGGCGCGGTCAGGCCGAGGTGGCGCTGCTGCTCGACCGAGGCCGGCTCGGTGTCGCCCTGGGTGACGATGATGCGGCGCAGGTTGGCGCGGTGCTCGCCGGGCACGTCCTGCCAGGCGGCGCGGCCCTTCTCTTCGCCGAAGTTGATCTTGCGTTCGTTCTCGGCCTGGGCCAGGAAGATGCCCCAGCGGTAATCCGGCATCTTCACATGGCCGAAATGGGCCCAGCCCTCGGGCGTGGTGCTGACCGCCGTGCGCAGGTAGACGTCCATCTGGTTCGAGCCGTTCGGGCCCATGTCGTTCCACCACTGCAGGTAGTTCGGCTGCCAGTGTTCCAGCGCGCGCTGCAGGGTCTTGTCCTCGGAAAGGTTGACGTTGTTCGGGATCTTGTCGTTGTAGTTGATCGAGCTCACGGTGGTTCCTTGGACTTAAACGCGATTGAAATCGAATTGGGCCTTGTTGCCCGAGCCGTAGACCTTCAGCGCCCCCAACTCGCCGACGGCGTTGGGGCGGATGAAGATCCAGTTCTGCCAGGCCGAGAGGCGCCCGAAGATGCGGGTCTCCATCGTCTCCGGGCCGTTGAAGCGCAGGTTCGCCTCCAGGCCGGTGAGTGCGTCGGGCGACATGCTGGCGCGCTCTTCCAGGGCGAGGCGGGTTTCGTCGGCCCAGTCGAGGTCGTCCGGGTCGGCGGTGATAAGGCCCAGGACCAGCGCCTGCTTCGCGTCGAGCATCGTGCCGAAACTGTCCTGCACCGCGAGTACCGCCGCGGCGTCGTCGTAGAAGCGGCGCGCCAGGCGCGACTGGCCGCTGACCATCGGCAGGCTGCCGAAATTCATCTGGCTCACCGCGATCTTCGGCGCCCGGTCGGGATCGTCCGGCATGGCCAGCATGTAGATGCGGTCGGCGGCCAGCGCCACCTCCAGCAGCGAGCCGGCGAAGCAGGAGCCTTCGTCGACGAAGGCGAACAGCGAACGCGACGACACGTCGAGACGGGCGAAGGTGCGGCGCATCAGGCCGACGGTCTGGCGCACCAGCCAGTGCTGGCCGAGTTCGGCCAACGTCGCGTCGACCGCCAGCACGGCCCGGGCGTCGCCGGCGGTCTTCAGGATCCAGGTGCCGATATCGAGTTCGTTGGTGCGCAGGTGGAGGATGGCGTCGTCGAGTTCGCGCGCCATCTGCAGCGGCCACCAGGCCACGCCGGCCGCGTCGACGCCGGCGGCATCGACCGGCTGCGGCGTGATTGGTGCGCGCACGGTGAGCGTGGCGTTGCGGGCGGCGCGGTCGATGGCGATGTTCACGTAGCCGTAGTCGATGCCGTCGGCGCTCTTCGTGCGGTGCAGGGGCGTGAGCTGGACGCCGGCGGCGGCCGCGGGACGCGTGCTGCCCGCGGCCAGGGCCTGGGCATGGCGGCGCACGGTGTCGGCGAACTGCGCCGGCCTGGCGACTTCGTCGACCAGCTTCCAGTCCTTGGCCTTCTGGCCGCGCACGCCCTCGGACGTGGTGCAGAAGATGTCGGCCAGGTCGTGGCGCACCTTGCGTTTGTCGGTCAGGCGGCTCAAGCCGCCGGTGCCGGGCAGGACGCCCAGCAGCGGCACTTCCGGCAGGCTGACCGAGGACGAACGGTCGTCGACCAGGATGATCTCGTCGCAGGCCGCGGCCAGTTCGTAGCCGCCGCCGGCGCAGGCGCCGTTCACGGCAGCGACGAATTTGATGCCTTCGTGGCGGCTCGAGTCTTCCAGGCCGTTGCGGGTCTCGTTGGTGAATTTGCAGAAGTTGACCTTCCACGGGTGGCTCGATTTCCCCAGCATGAAGATGTTGGCGCCGGAGCAGAAGATGCGGTCCTTGCCGCTGGTGACGACCACCGTGCGCACGGACGGGTGCTCGAAACGGATGCGCTGCACGGCGTCGTGCAGTTCGATATCGACGCCCAGGTCGTAGGAATTGAGCTTGAGCTTGTAGCCTTCCTTCAGACCGGCGTCCTCGTCGATGTTCATCGTCAGCGTGGCGATCGCGCCGTCGACGGCCAGGCGCCAGTGCTTGTAGCGTTCGGGAGCGGTTTCGTAATCGATCTGCGGCGCGGTGCTCATGGGCGGGTCCCTGGTGAAATATGCTGCATCTACGAATCGGTAGAAGCACTATATTGCAGCTAAAAACACGTGTCAAGAACAAAACTGCAGCTTGAGGTGGAGAGGGAGTTGAGGTAGACGCAGGGTGGACTCAGGAGTCCACCCTGCGTATTTCGCCGTGCGTCTGCCAGGGCAAAAGAAGCCGGCGGCGCCGGCGTCTCATTTAGTGCGGGAAGGAGACCGTGTCGCGCAAGCGTTCGAGCAGCCCGATGAACGCCGCCTCCTGCGCCATGTCGCTGGTGTCGAACGACAGGTCCGCCTTCGAGTAAAACGCGGCGCGGCTCTCGAGGATGCTTTTCAGGTCGTCCATCGCCTCGCGGTTGCCCGACATCGGGCGCGTGT
>Ga0213836_100939_pt1 | contig 20013 bp, 10 predicted proteins | sample SWPATP03_FD_160578 | JGI IMG/M metagenome (GOLD analysis project Ga0213836, IMG submission 160578) | Coastal seawater microbial communities from Marineland, Florida, United States - SWPA TP0 #3 | ecosystem: Environmental > Aquatic > Marine > Coastal | place: USA: Florida | collected 2016-08-05
TTCGAGTTCTAATTCCAGTTGTTTTTTTCTGAATTTGATCACAGAAAGATAGCGGTAGATAAAAAATGCAGAAATTAGCAATACAATGATGGCGCAGGCACCGATGAATATTACGCGGTCATTCGTGATTTTTTTCTCATTCTGAAGATTTTTAATTCGGAGGTTTTTCACTTCGATTCCCAAGTTGGCCTGATATTGAGACAGGATTTTACTTTGATTGGCCTTCATAATACTTTTTTCCACCTCATTATGTTTTTTGAAATAGTATAATGCGGAATCCGGCATTTTAAAAAGATCGTAATTGTGGGAAAGTTCTTCAAGACCTTCGCTGATGCGGACTTTACTTTTAACCAGATAGCTCAGCTCCAGGCATTTCCGTGCGGCGTTTAGCGCTTCTTTCTTATTGCCCTGTTTAGCGTAGATGTTGCTGAGGTTTTGGTAAGCAATGGCTTTACCTTCTTTATTATTAATTTTTTCACATTCTTCTAAAGATAAAAGATAGAATTTCAAAGCCTCATCATACGCTCCGGAATAGCGGTAGATCTGACCTTGATTGTTGTAAGCAACTGCCAGATCTTTAGGTTGGTCAATCTCTCTGAACAATCTGATGGCTTCATTATTTTGTGTAAATGCCGCGTCAAAATTTCTTTGCTCTTTTAATATTAATGCCCTGTTCGTGTGAGTAAGACCCAAAAGCCTGGTCATTCCGTTTTTTTCAGCCAGAGCCGCAGATTCTGTATAGCATTCCATAGCGGCGGTGTTGTTTTCCAGCCGCCAGTGTACTAATCCGAGATTATTTAGCAGGGTTGCAGTTTCTTTTTCGTCACCGGATGCTTTTACTTTTTTATAAGCCTTTGTAAAATAGTTGAGTGCTTCCTGATAATTTCCAAGATGCCACTGCTCATCGCCGAGATTCCTGTAAGTGGTTGATTCATCATTTAAAGAATTAGACTTATTAATAATAGTTTCAGGAATTTCCTTGTTGCAGGAAACGGCAAATATTAAAATTAAAAAAAGGATTATTACAGGATTTATTTTGTTCATCTTCAGCATAATAGTTCAAATTTAAATTTTTATACTGCATAAACAAAAAAAGGCTCTGGATATTTACCCAAAGCCTTCGATTTTTAATTTGATTAAAACTATTTGATGATCATTTTTTTAGCTTGTTTAATACCTGACGATTCTAACTGGTAAAAGTATAATCCTGCTGGCAAACCTTTAGTATCAAAAGTTACGGTGTTTCTGCCGGAAGGATAAACAGAATTTGCTATGACGCTGATCTGGCTGCCTTGCGTGCTGTAAAGTTTGATGATCACCTTACCACTGTTAAGGAGTGTAAATGGTATTGTGGTAGTATTTGAAACAGGATTCGGATAGTTTTGTCCCAAGACATCCTGAGTTGAGGAAGCGTTTAAGTTATCCGAAAGTCCAAGAGTGGCATCGTGTTCAGTTTCGAAAAAGTATAGTCCGCTGAAAAACGATTGGTTACTCACACTGCCAGCCAGCAAAAGTCTGCCATCAGAATGCGGAATAAGTTTTTTTCCGAAGAACTCTGCATATTCAGGTCCGTTAAAAAATGTTTCACCTTTGTTCTGCCCGTTTTTATCAACTTTAATCAAGGATGCAATAGGGAAAGGCTGATTGAATATTTTGTGAGGAAAAGGATCAATTTGAACCTGATCCATAATATAACATGCATCAGAAGCATCAATATGGAAATCATTATAGTAACGCATATTTTCGGATGCAAAGTCCCAAAGTTGATCACCGGATGCGCTGTACTTTACCAAAGTGTTATTAATATCGCCATTAAGTGCAAGGCTGTAACCTACCACAGCAATATCTCCACTGGAAAAAGGTTTTATGGTATATGAACGCTCGTCTCTGTCAGTATCACCAAAAGTCTTGCTCCAAAGTGTAGTTCCTGTGGCACTGATTTTTGCAGTTATAATGTCATCAGCATAAGTTTCTTTATTTTTTGCATAACCATTGATGTAGATGCTGTTGTCATTCGAAATATAAAGATCTGTACCATAGGAAGATGAGCCGTCAACAGGTACAGAACTCATCCAACCCGGAGTTCCATCTGCATTGAACTGAACAGTCGTCAGATTTACATTTTCTGACATGAAACTGCCGCTGCCGTGTGCGCCGGTGAGAATCAGACGTTTGTTGGCATCAACTTTTCCGGCATTTATCCTGTAAATAGTATTTCCGCTTGTACCTGGCATGTAAGTTTTCCAGGCAAGCGAACCATCTGCAGCCAATTTGACTCCTAAAAACGAGATGGAGGCACTTCCCTCGGTTTCTTTGGCTGTACCACCAAGATAAACAGATCCGTCTGCCTGAGGTTCCATCACATAAACCTGAGCATTATAAAGTTCGATGTTCTTTGACCAAAGTTGACTGCCCTCAGGTGATAGTTTTATGACTTTCAAGGATGGAGGATTCTGATCAAAACTAGGCAACAGGCAGACATAAGTGTTTCCGTTGTCATCAGCTCTCGCCACAATGCCTTCAGCAGCATTCCCGTTTTCTGAATTAAACACGGCATCCCAAGCTATATTTCCTGCTGCATTGTGCTTCACAAGGAAATAGTTGTTGTTCAGCATTCCATCGGCATAGTTGAAATATGAACCTGTTGAAAAAGTATTGCCATTTTTATCATTAAAAGAATTCAACATTGTCGCATCTTTTGTTCCCAGATTGGTGTACACGGCATTCCATTGTGTAGAAGGGCTAGTTGTACCAAAAGTTGATTTTACAGTTTCGAACACTGCACCTTTTTCAGTGTAATAGGAATTGACAGAGAAATAAATATTCCCATTATCATCAGTTCCCGCACCTGCCATTTGTCCCATCGTGGCCATTCCTGTAGTGGTAGAAATTACAAAAGCAGATTGCCCTAAAAGTTCTCCGTCCGTCGAATATTTGTAAGCACGAGCTGCAACATCCTGTTCCCATTCTTCAGTGCCTGGCGTCATACCATTGGCAGAAGTTATTATATTACCTTGAGAATCAAAAGTCAATTTCGCGTTATTCGTTTCGATAAGATCACTGGTTTCCTTCACCCAATTCTGAGTACCGTCGAGATTGTAAGACAGCAAAACGGTTCCGTCGTCTGAAAAACCGCCTGCGTGACTTCCTGCTACATTTAATTTGTTGTTTTTAAAACCTGCTTTCCAACCCATTGTTGCCTCGCTGTCAGACCTGTAAGTCTGAATCCATTCCTGCTGTCCATCAGGATTATATTTGATAGTGCCTATTCGGTTCAGGAAGGTGTCAAAAGTTCCGGTGACATAGACATTTCCTTCGCCGTCGCTGGTGATTGCTCTTGCCACAGAGTTGGTGACGTCTGCAATATTCTCAGGATCGGTGCTTTCATAATTATATGCCTTTTCCCAAAGTTTAGAACCGGCAGCGTTATATTTAATGGTATGATAATTCAGCCAGCCGTCTGCATTGGGACTGTAGCCTGTAACCAAAACATTGCCGTTGTCGTCCACTGCTACCGCTGTTGCCTCATTCCAGCTTTCTCCACCAGCAGGGTTTTCTGCGTGATGCCATTGTTCAGAACCGCTGCTGTTGTATTTGATAGTGACATAATCAATAGAATTTCCCGACCAGGCAATTCCGGTAATGTAAACGTTTCCATTGGCGTCGGTAGCGAGACTGTTTGGAACATCAAGGCCTTGTTTGTCATTGTCAAAAGTAGTATCCCAAAGCTTAGAACCGGAAGTATCATATTTAATGACCCGTATATCCATATCGTTACCATTCCACTTTAGGCCGGATACTATGACATTTCCGGCATTATCAAACGCAATCTGCATTCCGTATTCTACAGCAAACTGGGCAGCCTGCTCGCGTTTTTGCCAAATTGTCTGTCCATCCGGTCCGATCTTCATTGTAAAGAAGTCACCGGAAGCCTGATTTTCATTTGAACTTCCTCCAGTAATATAAGTATTGCCAAGACCATCTGTAATGGAGGCATAAGGAACATTGTTGCCTTTGTAAGCTTCGCCGCCATAAAACTGGTTGGTCTTATTTGCCGTTTTAGATTCTGGTATTGAAAGTCCCATTTGGGCTAATATTTTTTGTTGAGGATCAGCAAAAGCTTTGTACCCATCTTTTGGTTTAAAAGAATTCCAGCGGGACAGTACAGAAATACTTCCATTCTTTTGAGAAGCGAGGTAGCCTTGTTGTTTTTTCAGATTTGTACTTTGCGCGGCAGCACCAATACTGATGCCTGCAGACACGAGAACAAAAAGAGATTTGGTAGTAAATTTCATCTAATCAATTTAATTTTGTTTAGTAAATTTATTCTAAATATCAGTCTTTATTGACTTTAAAGTGTTGACATTGGTGTTGACAAAACTAGGAATTGCTGTTTCAGAAAACTTTTGCCGAAACTATTCAGACTGATCAGTTTTTGCTTTGGTACTCTAATTGTTTTTCGTAATTTACAGTCAATCAATAATATTGTTTATGAGTGAATTTTCTGAGTTCTATAAAACTTTAGAAGTAGACAGCGGACTTTTGATTATGCTCATGGTAATGAGTGTCTTTGTAGCCATTTTTCACACGGTTATCATTATGGGACTGTACGAAATTAATCTAAAACCAAAATGGCTTTTCTTTGTTCTGAATCCTTTACTTATCTATCTCTGTTCGCTCTATGACAGCAGATTAGCTGCATTAATTGCGATTGCACTTTTTCTCTCAGTTTTCGTTTTAGGTATTATCGGGATGATTGTTTCGGCAGTCAGAAGCGGTTTTCAAAATTCAAAAGAAGAAAATGAACGCAGACTAAGATCGGGAAAACCAGCGCTTCCGCTTTGGAAAAAGATTTTGATTACCTTGTCAGGTTTGTTGTTTTTCGGAGTGGTTTTATTATTGGGCGTTCCGTATTTCATCATTATCGTCTTTATTATTTTACCATTTTTATCGTCATTAAAATCAAATAACAAAAAACGATTTTACAGATTTCAACGTACTTTACCAACTGCAACCATACGTTCTGTAGCAATGGGTCTGGCAGAAATCTCCGGAAAATCAAAGACGATTGAAACGATGATTTCAAGGATTGGAAGCAAGCAGTGTCTTGGCTATCTTTATACCATCGAAAATATTTCTACAGACAAAGACGGCGATAATTCCTACTCACTGGAATCTTCGGAGACTGTCTGCAAACCTTTCTACGTACAGGATTTAACTGGTCAGATGAAGGTTCTGTCAAATGATATCGAATTTATAGATTTCGAAATCGATGAGCGTTATGAAGCCTCAAAAAAACGATACACACAATATCTTCTCAAAGAAAATATGGATGTTTTACTGATAGGTAAAGCAAGTATTCAGGGAAATAACGAACCAGTTTTTGAAAGAGAAGAGATTAAAAATGTCTTCGGAATTTCGCCAGTGGAAAGCGTTGAAAATTATAATACAATGCGTCCCATTTTGCAGTCAGCGGGATATTTTATTTATTTTTGGGTCATTCTCATCGCTCTTATTTTATTAACGCCTGTCACTTTGAACAATGATTCGATCCAGTTTGGAAAGATCAACTTCGATTTGCCTTTTAAAAATTCCAAACCGGTAAAGTCCGTAGATGACTTTTATGATAATATCTATGACACTTACGAGCAGAGAAACACCGAGCCGGTAGAAAATATGTATGAGGCAGACAGCCTGGAAGTGACCCAGCCATCGGAGTAGATTAACATTAATTAAAAACAAAAATTATGATACAGATTTTAGCTTACGTCATTATTGGATTAGTCGTTTTAGGACTTCTCAATGTCATTATCTCGACTTACAACAGGCTTGTAATGTTGAAAAATAATGTCGACAAATCTTTCGGAAATATCGATGTGCTTCTAAAACAAAGAGCAGACGAAATCCCGAATCTAATCAAAGTTGTAAAGGAATCGATGAGGTTTGAAGAATCTATGCTGACGAAATTGACGGAACTTAGAACCAGCTTTCTCAATGCCAATTCGGTGGAAGAGAAGATAGAACTGTCTAATCAAATGCAGACGCAGCTAAAATCGATTTTTGCAGTGGCAGAAAATTATCCTGACATCAAAACCAATCAGAATTTTCAGCTTCTTCAAAACCGCGTTTCCCAGATTGAGGACGCTATTGCAGATCGACGGGAATTTTATAACGAAAGTGTGACGATGTACAATATCGGCATCGCAGAATTCCCAAATCTTATTCTTGCAAAACCAATGATGTACACCAAAAGACAGCTTCTTCAAATCTCAGAACAAGAAAAAAAATACGATGGAATTGCCTTTTAACATCATCGATATCCTTCACAGCATCGAAGCGGAGCCTGGTTTTCTGGTTGCCTTTGCAGCATTTCATCCATTTGCTTTGCTGCTACTTCTGATTCCACTTTGGATCTTTAGAAAAATTGGCGCTTACAAACCAGCTGAGGAACTGGGAATTTTCGGTTTTGCAGTGGTGTGTATTATGATGGTCGGCTGGCTTTTAGGTTTTGTTTCTCAGATTTTACTGATGTTTATGGGCGTTTCCGGAATCAAGATGCTGATGATTTATTTTGCGATGTATCTCTGTGTAACGGCTTGTGTGATCGTCAATGCTAATGGATTGAAGAAAATATATGAAAAGGATCAACTGAAAAAAAGCCGATTACTAAATAAATCGTAATTTTTAGTTTTAACTTTATTTACTTCACAAAAAATCCCTCGATAGACGAGGGATTAATTTTTTACATTAATTAGAGTTTATTAATCTCTAAAAAACTGACCAATGCCTGCAGAATCAAAAGTGTAAGCGTTTTGGTTTTCGGATTTGTCTAATTTTTTACTAATCGTCAATGCCCATAAAACCAATTCCTTGCAGAAGTTTTGATCTTCTGCGCTTAATTCTGAAGCGTTTTCTTCAATTACTGTAACTAAAGGATTAATGCTATTTAATTTAGCATAAAATTCTTCATCTGTGTCAGTGTAATTTAGTTCAAGATGATTTTTGTTAAACCATTTGATCAAATCAGTATAAGGTGTCTTGATACCTTCTTTGTCAAGCTTGGAAATGCGTGGAAAAATACTTTCAAACTGTGTCATTACAGCTTTGTCAATCAGGATTTTAGCAACATAGTCTGCGCCTTCCTGTTCGCCTTCGTAAACTAATTCTATTTTCCCTGTAATGGATGGAATGATTGACATGAAATCAAGCAAACGAACTGTGGTTTTTGACGAATCAGTTTCAATCAGACGTAGTTTTGCTGCTGCGATAAGATTTTCCATCGCACTGATTGTCAGTCTTGCACTTACACCGCTTTTTGCATCCACATATTCGCTGTCACGTGCTGCAAAAGCGACTTCTTCCAGAAGATCTTTAGCTAAGTTCGGAATTTGAATCTGTGATTTGTCTTCCTCAGAAATTACAGCTTCCTGTTCTGTAATTTGTCTGGCAAGCGCAATTGTTTTCGGATAATGGGTAAAAATCTGAGAACCAATTCTGTCTTTCAAAGGTGTTACGATGCTTCCACGATTCGTGTAATCTTCCGGATTCGCTGTAAACACAAACTGAATATCCAAAGGCATTCTCAACTGAAATCCACGAATCTGAATATCGCCTTCCTGCAAAATATTAAACAAAGAAACCTGAATTCTTGCTTGTAGATCCGGCAATTCATTCAAAACAAAAATAGAACGGTTGGCTCTCGGAATCATTCCGTAATGCAGAACACGTTCGTCGGAATAAGGAAGTTTTAAGGTGGCTGCTTTGATTGGATCAATGTCACCAATTAAATCAGCAACATTTACATCAGGAGTCGCCAGTTTTTCAAAGAAACGTTCGGAACGATGAACCCACGAAATTGGTGTTTCGTCTCCCAATTCTGCGATCAGATCTCTAGAATATTTTGAAATCGGTTGAAAAGGACTGTCATTGATTTCTGAGCCTTTCACGATCGGCATATATTCGTCCAAAAGATTGACCATACTTCTGGCGATTCTTGTTTTTGCCTGTCCGCGCAATCCTAAAAGATTGATATGATGACCAGCTAAAATCGCCTTTTTCAACTGCGGAACTACAGAATCTTCGTAACCCCAAAGTCCTTTAAATACGGGTTCTTTGGCTTTAATTTTTGAAATTAAATTTGCCTGGATTTCCTGATTGATGGTTTTATCTGTGTAACCGGAATTTTTCAATTCCTTGAATGTGATATCCTTTTTCATTTTCTGTAACTAATTATTATGTATTAATATTTTGATTAAGCGCTTTGATTTAATCTAAAATCTTGCATCTAAAATCTAAAATCTTTTTCTAAATTCTTTTTATTCTGTTTTTTTCGTAATCTTCAAAAATCATTTGTCCTAAACCTGAAAGTCCAGTTAAGAATGCTTTTCCTTTATTCTGAGCAGTAAAAGCTTCCACAAATTTCCGTAAATAAGAATCTTGCGCAATCATAAATGTGGTAATAGGAATTTTAAGTTTTCTGGCTTGTGCAGCTTTATTAAGACATTGTCCAACAATCATTTCGTCCAATCCAACGCTGTTCATATAATATTCGCCGGTTGGTAATTTGATACAGCTCGGTTTTCCGTCTGTAATCATAAAAATCTGCTTGTTGGTATTTCTTTTTCTTCTCAGAATATCCATTGCCAATTCCAATCCTGCAACCGTGTTTGTGTGATATGGACCGACTTGTAAATAAGGTAGATCCTTAATTTTAATTGGCCAGGCTTCGTTTCCAAAAACGATAATATCAATGGAATCTTTCGGATATTTTCGGTTGATGAGTTCTACCAAAGCCATCGCCACTTTTTTGGCAGGCGTGATTCTGTCTTCACCGTACAAAATCATAGAGTGGCTGATGTCAATCATCAAAACCGTGCTCATCTGCGCTTTGTGCTTGGTTTCTTCAACAATTAGGTCATCTTCTGTCATTCTGAGATCAGAAATTCCATTGTTGATCTGAGCATTTTTCAGACTTTCGGTCATATTGACGGTTGACAAATCATCGCCGTATTGGAAGTTCCGGTTTTCGCCATCACGTTCGTCACCGACGCCGGATTTATTGGTTCTGTGATTTCCGATGCCGCTTTTTTTGAGTTTTCCGAAAATTTGGTCGAGTGCATACTCGCGCAGAGCAGCTTCCAGTTTGGCGGTCAGGATATTTTTACCTTTTCCTGTTCCGGTATTTCCGTCTTCAGAATCGTCTTCTTTTTTGATGTAACCTCGTTTCCTCAGGTCTTCTTCAAAATCCTCGAGCGTATATTCATCGGTGAAAATATCGTATTCTTTGTCGAGCATATCGAGCCAGTCAAAAGCTTCTTCGATATCGCCGGAAGTGTGGGTCAACAGATCTTTGAACACATCAAAAACACGGTCGAAATTTGATATTTCTTCCGGAATGTGCTTGCTGAACGTAAAACCTTGTTGAAAATTAAATTTTTTGTTTGTCATGAGATCAATCTCCATTTTAGAAAACACAAGTTAAGGAAATATTATTGCAAGAATGACGCCTTAAATATAGAAAATACTGATAGCATTTATATAAAATGAAAATATTTAGTAATTTAAATATCAGATTATGTTATTAGCATAAGCCATTATTTCACTCCATTATTTTAATTGATAATCTTTATAATAACATTTCTACTGGAAGATAAATTTAAATTAATTTTGATAAAAAACCATTTATAGTACGGTATTTGATATATCATTTGTGAAAACTCGATCATTTGAAATTAAAACTAAACAAAGGAAAAATTCTTAGACGCTTTATAAGAACCATTATTGCTATTTTGGTTTTTTTTGTTGTGCTGATATTCAGTCTTAGACTGCCGTTTGTGCAGAATTTTATTAAAGATAAAGCGATTACTTACCTAGAAGGTAAAATCAAAACCAAAGTAAGTCTGGAAAAGATTTACATTGGTTTCCCCAACACTGTTGTGATAGAAAATCTGCATCTTACTGGACAAAAAGTGGATACGCTTTTGTCTGTTAGAAAATTTGATGTTGGATTGGATATGTGGCAATTGATGAAGTCTAAAGCAGATTTGACTTCGATAGATCTGGAAGGCGTTCGGGCGAATGTGGTTCGCGATCCGCAAGGGAAATTCAACTTCGATTACATTATGGAAGCGTTCGCGACTTCTGAAAAAGAAGAAAGTCCTTCCAAACCTTTCATTATTTCTCTAGATAAAATTAATCTTAAAGATATTGGTATAACATTCAACGATCAGCAATCTAGAAATGATATCAAGCTTTATTTTAATTCATTTGATACGAGAGTAAAAACTTTTGACCTTCAAAATAACAAATACGCAGTCAACGACATCAATCTTGACGGTTTGAAATTAAAACTGAAACAAGATCTGATAGAAGAAGTTTCGAAAAATGTTGAAGAAAAAGTAGATTCGCTTAATCAGAAAAAACCAATGCAATTAGGATTAAGCGGAATTAAACTGACCAATTTCAATATTGATTATGGTGATGACAATTCCAAAACCTTTGCTAAAGTTCTGTTTAAGGAATTAAGTACAAAAATCAACAATCTGGATCTTCAAAATAATGCTTACGATGTTGGAAATGTTTATCTGACAGGCGCAAATATCAATGCAAATCTTTTTCTTCCGGCTTCAAACGCCAATCCAAAAAACGAAAAAACACCTGAAGTTTCCAAAAACTCAGCGAAGGAAAAAGCAATGAAAGTGCTTCTCGGGAAACTGATTTTCGATGATGTAAAAGTAGCTTACAATAATACAGCCGCTGCGCCAACCAAGTCTGGAATGGATTTCAACCATCTTAATTTTGGAAAACTGAATGTTGACGTTCGTGATTTCAAAATGGAAAACAATGGTTTTGCTGGAAGTGTAAAATCGGCAGAAATTCAGGAAGCACGAGGTTTGGATATTCAAAAATTTAATACCGATTTTGTTTACTCAGACAAACAGGCTTATTTAAAAGATCTTTATCTGCAAACGCCGAAAACGATTTTGAGAGATGAAGTTGTCCTTAATTATAATTCGATCGATCAATTATCTTCTAATCTTGGTGCCGTGAAAATTTCGGCAAGTATCAAAAATTCAAAAATTGGTTTTTCTGATATTTTGAACCTGGTTCCAACATTACGAAATACAGCGCCATTTAACAAATATCCAAATGCAATTCTTGCAGTTAACGCAAATGTTAGAGGAACCGTAAATGATCTTTTCATTAATGAACTGAAAGTTTCCGGCTTGGATCAACTTCGTGTGAATGCGTCCGGAAGAATCCAAAATGCGATGAATCCTGACAATCTTTACTATGATTTGAAGATCGGCGAATTAGCTTCTTCTGGAAAGACGATCTTCAATCTGGTTCCAAAAGGTACGATTCCGTCGAATATTTCTCTGCCTTCACATTTCAGTATTAAAGGTTTTGCGAAAGGAACGACCAAGGTTGTGAATACGAATCTAAGTTTGTACTCAACGCTTGGAAACGCCGGAATAAAGGCACAAGTTGATATGCGAAGAAAGAATCGTGAATTGTATGATGTGAAAGCTAATCTTCAGAATCTTCAAATCGGAAAAATTATTCAGAATAAAGATCTTGGCGGAATTACGGCTCAAATCAGTGCAAAAGGTGAAAGTTTCGATTTTAAAAATGCCAATGCTAACCTTGTTGGAAACGTACAATCGGCGACTTACAAAGGTTACCGTTATCAAAATATGAATCTGGTTGGCAAGATCAATCGCGGCGTTTACAAAATCGTTCTCAATTCCAAAGACCCAAATGCCAATCTTCAACTGACAGCTTCCGGCGTGTACAATGAAAAAAATCCAACGGTAAAAGTCAATGGAACTATTGATAAATTAGATTTAAATAAGCTTGGTTTCTACAGCTCGCCGATGATTTTGGCTGGCGCCATTGACGGCGATTTCAAAAGCCTTGATCCGGATAATCTGAACGGATATTTGAATCTTAAAAACTTTGCCATTTCTGATACGAAGGAAGTTTATCCTGTGCAGGAAGTGAATCTTTTGGCGGTTTCTACAGCAGATTCGACTCAGATCAAATTCAATTCTCAGATTGCTGATGTGGAGCTGAAAGGGAAATATAAACTGACTCAGGTATTCGGAGCGTTATCACAAACTATAAATCAATATTATCAGTTCCAAAAGCCTGGGAAAGCGGCTAAAATTGATGCGGGACAATTTTTTACTGTTGATGCAAAGATCAAAAACGATGATTTGATTAGGAAGTTTGTTCCGGATTTGAAAAGCTTTGAAACAATCAATATCACAGGAAATTACAACGCAGATTCTCAGAAAATAGAACTGGATGCCAAGATTCCTCAGGTTCTATATGGAACGAATACGCTTGAAAATACGAACATTAAAATCACGAATGAAAATCAGGCTTTACAATACAATCTGGATGTTGCTTCATTAAAAAGCGAAACTTTTGCCTTGAATAAAGTTAATATTAATGGTGATGTTGCCAATAATATCATCAATTATAACATAACAACAAAAGATGAAAAAGATGCAACACAGTTCCTGATTGCAGGAAATGCGAAATCGATGAATGACATTACCGAAATTTCGTTAAATCCAAATGGCTTAAAATTAAATTATAACGATTGGACAGTTGATGGCGATAACAAAATACAAATCGGAAGTCAGGGAATTTTTGCCGATAATTTCAGGCTTACAAACGGCGGAAGTGAAATTCTGGTTCAGTCCGAAAACAGTTCGCCAAACAGCCCTTTAAATGTCACTTTGAAAGATTTTAAAATTGAAACATTAACTGAGATCATCAAAAAAGATTCTCTATTGGCACAAGGAACCATCAACGGAACGGCGCAGCTGAGAGATTTAAATAAAAAAATGACTTTCACTTCAGATCTTAACATAACTGACCTTTTCTTTTACGGAAGTCCGGTTGGGAATCTGACAGTGAAAGCGAACAACACTTCAGCTGATATTATTAATGCAGATATTGCACTTTCCGGAAACGAAAATGATGTGAAAATTACCGGAAATTACAACACTGCAGCCAGCAGTTTTGATTTGAACTTGGCAATGAATCAGCTCCAGATGAAGACTTTGCAAGGTTTTACTATGAATGCAATCACAAATACAGAAGGTTATCTTTCAGGCGATCTGAAGATTACTGGAACTGCAACTGAACCAAAAATTCTTGGCGACGTCAAAATGAATAATGTCGGATTGATGATTGCACAAACCGGAAGTGATTTCAGAAAAATTGATGATAAAATTTCATTCACAAACCGCGGAATTGAGTTTGATGATTTCAAAATTAATGACAAAGACGGAAACTCTCTTAAAATTGATGGTCAGGTTTTGACGCAGACTTACAGAGATTTTGCATTTAATTTAGACGTTAATGCCAAAGATTTCAAAGTGGTGAATTCTGAAAAATCAGATGATGCTATGATGTACGGTATTCTGTCAATCGATGCTGCTTTGAAAGTACGTGGAAATCTCGACTTACCAAAAGTTGATGGAAGATTAGCGGTTTCTGATGACACAGATTTTACGATAGTACTTCCGCAATCCAGTCCATCTTTACAGGAAAGAGACGGTATTGTAGAATTCATTGATCAGGATCAAATTGCTTTAAATAAAACCATCGTTGCGGATTCTTTAGCTGCGAAAAACAAGATCAAAGGAATGGATGTTAGCGTTAATATCGAAGTCAGCAAAGAAGCTAAAATCTCTGCAATTATTGATAAAGCGAACGGTGATTTCGTGAAAATTCAGGGTGAAGCGGAATTGACTGGCGGAATTGATCCTTCAGGAAAAACAACTTTGGTCGGCGTTTATGAAGTGGAAAAAGGAAGTTATGATATGAGTGTAAGTCTTTTAAAACGTAAATTTGATATCCAGAAGGGTAGTACGATCACATGGACTGGCGAACCGACTGCCGCAACGCTCGATATTACAGCTGTTTATAAAACAAAGACTGCACCTTTAGATTTAGTTGAACAGCAAATTAGTGGTGAAACTCCGGCCACACTCAATCAGTTCAAACAACAAATGGAATTCAATACTTTGCTGAAAATGAAAGGCGAACTTTTGAAACCGAGTATTTCTTTTGATATTACAACTGCGGAAAAAAATAACGCCGTTTCATCTACTGTTACAGATATAGTTGACCAAAAACTAAGTCAGTTGCGAGAGGACGAAAACGAAATGAACAAGCAGGTTTTTGCTTTGCTTTTACTGAATCGATTCATCGGGGAAAATCCTTTCGAAAATAGTGCTGGACTTTCAACTGAAACTTTAGCAAGACAGAGTGTGAGCAAGATTCTGTCTCAGCAATTGAATAATTTGGCTTCTGATTTAATAAAAGGTGTTGACTTAAATTTTGATCTGGAATCGACGGAAGATTATTCAACCGGAACTCAGAATACCAGAACAGATCTGAATGTCGGCCTTAGTAAAAAATTATTGAATGACCGATTGAAAGTCTCTGTAGGAAGCAACTTTGGACTGGAAGGCGAGGCGCGTCAGAATGAAAATACGACCAATATTGCCGGCGATGTGACTGTAGATTACAGCCTTTCAAAAGATGGAAGATATATGCTGAGAGCTTATCGTAAAAATGAATATCAGGTGGCTTTGCAAGGTCAGATCGTAGAAACTGGAGTCGGTTTCATCATCACTTTGGATTACGATAAATTCCGTGAGATTTTCCAGAGTTCGAAGCGGGAAAAAAGAAAAAGAGAAAAAAACAATAATCAAGTAGTAGATTTTAAATAATGAAGAGCCGTTTTCCACAACATTTCAGATCAATAATCGCTTGGTCATCTATCGCAATTATTTCGTCGTGCAGTAATACCAAATTTCTGAAAGACGGACAAATGCTGTACACGGGCGGCGAAGTGAAGATCGAAAATGACAGCATTCCGAAAAAACAAAAGAAAGCTTTGAAGTCTGAGTTGGAAGAAAATCTGACGCCGAAACCGAATTCAAGTTTTCTTGGATTAAGACCAAAACTGTACGCTTACAATATTGCAAAAGAACCTAAAAAGGAGAAGGGTTTTAATTATTGGTTAAAATATAAATTCGGAGAAGAACCTGTTTTGTTAGGTGATGTTGATAAGGAATTTAACAAAGATATTATAGTTAACTATTCCGAAAACAAAGGTTATTTCAATGCCAAAGCAACTTACGATACGGTTTCGAAAAATAAGAAAGCGCAGGTTATTTATACTTTAAGACCCGGAAATCAATATCTGATCAGTCAGGTTAAGTTTCAGGAAGATTCGACTTTAGTTAATAAGGAAATTCAGAATCTTAAAGATAAAACCTTGTTGAAAGTCGGAAATCCATTTGATCTTGCCGTTATCAAAGCTGAAAGAGAAAGGATTGATAATGGTTTGAAGGAAAAAGGATTCTATTATTTTCATCCGGATAATATCATTGTTCAGGCCGACAGCACAGTTGCAAAAAATCATAAAGTTGAACTGAATGTCAAATTAAAAGATCAAACGCCCGATTTAGCAAAACAGCAATTTTCAATCGATAAAGTTGTAGTTTTCCCGAATTACAATATTAGAGATGTGAAAGACGGAAAATACAGTATTCCGATGAATGCTGATTCTCTTGCAAAATATTCTCACGAAGATATTTATGTGATTGATCCGGAGCACAAATTCAAACCGAAAATTTTTGATCGCGCCTTATATTTTAAAACAGGCGATGTTTACAATAGAAAAGATCATAATTTGACTTTAAGCCGATTGATCAGTTTGGGCGTTTTCAAATTTGTAAAAAATGAATTTGTAGTTTCAGATTCACTTAATCATAAGTTTGATACTTATTATATGTTGACGCCAAGACAAATCCAGTCGCTGCGTTTGGAAGCGTTGGGAAGAACGAATTCTGCCAATTACGCAGGAAGTGAATTAAATTTAAACTGGACACATCGTAATTTTTTCCGAGGCGCAGAACAGTTTAAAGCTTCTGTTTATGGTGCTTTTGATGTTCAGATCGGCGGTCCGGCTGATGCGGAAAATATCATCAGAGTGGGAGCCAATGCACAATTGTCGATTCCGAGAATTGTGGCGCCGTTTCGATTTAATTCTTCAAGTGCTTTTGTGCCTAGAACCAATATGCAAATTGGATATGAGTTCCAGAACCGAACAACTTTATATACTTTAAATACTTTCAATGCGTCATTTGGCTACGCCTGGAAAGAAAATGTAAGAAAAGAACATGAGCTCAAGGTGATTGATGTTTCGCTTATTAATCCAGCCAATGTTACTGATAAATTCCGGGAGCAGACTGCCGGAAATCAATATCTGAAAAGAGCGACAGATCAGCAATTGATCTTTGGACCAACCTATACTTATACATATACAAACACAACTTCGCCAAAAACAAATACGTTCTATTACCGAGGGATGTTGGATCTGGCTGGAAATCTGACTGGACTTTTGACTGGTGCAAATGCTAAAAATGGCGATCAGAAAGATATTTTTGGTATTCCTTTTAGTCAGTATGCGAAGATGGAAAACGATTTCAGATTCTATCACAAATTTGGAGAGAAAACATCTTTTGCATCCCGAGCAATTGTTGGTGTTGCGCTTCCTTATGGTAATTCAGAATACATGCCTTTTTCCAGACAGTTTTTTGTGGGCGGAAGTAACAGTATCCGAGCTTTCCGAGCAAGAACATTAGGACCTGGAAGTTATGATCCAAGGACTCAGCAGAATGGATTTGTATTTGATCAGGCAGGTGATGTAAAACTTGAACTTAATGCAGAATATCGTGCGAATATCTATAAATTTCTTAATGTTGCAGCATTCGCAGACGCCGGAAATATCTGGTTGATTAATGAAGATCCAGAAAGACAAGGCGCAAAGTTCTCGAAAGATTTCCTGAGTGAAGTGGCTGTCGGAGCTGGAGTAGGACTTAGATTAGATTTCTCAATTTTAGTTTTGAGACTGGATCTTGCAATGCCATTGAGAGTACCTTATTATGAAAAAGGTGATCGTTGGGTTTTGGACAGAGTGAAATTCGGAGACAGCTCCTGGAGAAAAGACAATCTGATTCTGAATATCGCAATCGGTTATCCGTTCTAGTATTCTTAATTTAAATAATTACAAAGGAAGCGTAAACCAAAATGTGCTTCCTTCACCGATTTTGCTGTCAGCTCCAATATTGCCGTTGTGTTTTTTGATGATTTCTGCACAGATGTAAAGTCCCAAACCAAGTCCGGAATAGGATTTTCCTGAATGATCCGCACGGTAATAGCGGTCAAAAAGATTGGGCAGAATCGCAGCATCTATGCCTTCTCCAAAATCCTTGACAGAAACTTTCACTTCATTGTTTACAGTTTCAATATTGATCTGGATTTGATTGGAATTTGAAGCGTATTTTACGGCATTATTCACAAAATTAATGACCACCTGTTCGATCCTGTTTTCATCAGCGACCAAATTTATATTTTTATCTCCCTGAATAACGAGTTCATATTTACCTTCCATCCGGATGTGATTACAGCTGTTGGAAAGCATATCAAAGAGATTGAATTCCGTCTTTTCAAGCTTCAGCTGATCCTCGTTCATTCGCCTCATATTGAGAAGCTCATCAATCAAAGAAACCATCGTATCTACACTTTTCATAGATTGATCCAGTAGTTTGCTATGCGTTTCGGAGAATGGTTTTTCTTTCAACCGATCCAGCAGTTGGATGGAAGCCTTCAGTATGGTCAGTGGCGTTTTCAATTCGTGGCTGGCAATGCTCAGGAAGTCATCTTTGCGTTGCTCAAATAATTTTTTCTCAGTGATGTCCGCAGTCATTCCCACCATACGGTCAGCTTTCCCGTTTTCGTCATATCTCGGCCGTCCATGCGCCTGGATCCAATGGATAGAGCCGTCTCGCCATTTGACGGGATATTCGGTTTTGTAGATTCCGTTGGTCCGGATTGCTTCCTGCACTAGACCCTTGACTCTCTCGCGATGTTCCGGCAGCATCGCTTCAAAAAGATCAGAATATTTAAAGTCTTCTTCCGGCTTAAAACCGAAATTTCGTTTAAACTGATCTGTACTCTGCATAATACCCGTTTCAATATTCACTTCTGTAGAACCCAGACTGCTAGCGTCCAAAGCGATTTGCAGGCGGGTGTTAATCTCATTTACAGTTTCTCGGGAATTGATGAGATCTTTGTTAGCGTTCTCGAGTTTTGAATTGATGGAGAGAAGTTCCTCATTGGTCATTTGATATTCCTCATTCAGTTCTCCAAGATCTTTGGTAAGTCTTTCTTCGGCTTTAGATTTTTCAGTAATTACTTTTCTAGCCGCCATTCTGTCGGAAACTTCAAAAGCCGTGTGAAGAATGTAAGTTGTTTTTCCATTTTCATCAAGAATAGGCTTGTATTCGAAATCAAAATAAAAATGCTGAAGTTCGCCGTTAACTTCCAGAATTGCTGGATAATCTTTCGCAAGATAGATGTTTCCCGAGTGCCAGACGTCTTTCAGAATTTCTAGAAAAGGCTGTCCGGAAAGTTCGGGTAAAGCTTCGGCAAATTTGCGGCCTACCACCTTTCTGTCCTTCCCCCACATCGTCAACATTGCTTCATTTGCACTGATGATTGTAATCTCATCGCCGGAATATACTGCTGTCGCATTGGGCGATTTGAAGAGAATACTGAGAAGCTGCTCTGGCTGAATGTAATCGGGAGAGTTCATAATGACTTTAAAAATTAAACAAATATAATTATTATCTCATAAATGTTTATGATTAAATTTTTGATAAATGGCTCGGGATTTGAAATCAATTCGAAAATTCGATTCTTAGTAATCATCAGCTTATGTCGATTAATTTTCGTTTTTTTGCAAATTCTTAATTAAAACAGAACTATGTCCAAGTTTGATGAGATCAGGCCATTTTATGATAATGAAGTCAATGATGCGTTGCTGAATGTGGCCAGACATCCGATGATGAAAGCCTTAATGAGTTTTACGTTTCCCGATCGTGCCGAGGATTTTTGGATAGATCAGTTTCCTAATGTTCACTCAATCAAAGATTTTCAGAGTCAGTTTATTTCGCAGACTGTTCATCAGATTCTCAAAAGAAGTTCTGAAGGCTTAACCACTTCAGGCTTCGAAAATCTTGATAAAAATACGGCTTATCTTTTCATTTCTAATCACAGAGATATTGTTCTGGATACTTCTTTGCTGAATCTGTCTTTGCTGGAAAACGGTCTCATTATGACATCTTCTGCTATTGGTGATAATCTGGTAAAAAAGCCATTTCTTCACGTTTTAGCAAAACTGAACCGCAACTTTTTGGTTCAAAGAGGTGTTTCCATCCGGGAACAGTTGGGCAGTTCCAAAATGTTGTCAGAATATATTTTGACTTTATTAAAAGAAGAAAACCTCTCGGTCTGGATGGCTCAGCGCGAAGGCAGAACGAAAGACGGAAATGATACCACGCAGCAAGGTGTTTTGAAAATGCTTGCAATGTCTGCCGGAGATCTTCCGCTAAAAGAATTTTTTAAAAGTCTGAAAATAGTTCCGCTTTCGATTTCTTACGAATATGATCCTACAGATGTCCTGAAAATGCCACAGCTGATGGCAAAAGCAAGAAATGAGGTTTATATCAAAGATGAAAAGGAAGATTTCAATACAATGCTGAGTGGCGTTTTGGGGCAAAAAAAGCATATTCATCTTCACGCCGGAAAAGTCCTCGACGTGGAATTGGATAACATCGAAACTGAAAACGATAACAAAAACAAACAGCTGCAGGCTATTGCCGAAATTATTGACAATTCTGTTCTCCAAAATTATAAACTCTGGCCGACTAATTTTATCGCCTACGATCTACTCTATGACACCAGCCGTTACGCAGAAAAGTATACCGAAGCAGAGAAACAACTCTTCGAAAGACGTTTGGAAATGCGCATCGATGTTACAGATAAGGTTTTGAAAGAGAGTTTTTTATCGATGTACGCCAATCCTGTGATCAACAAAATCACGCACCACCAGAAAGTTTCTATTTAAAATTCAGT
>Ga0213836_100941_pt1 | contig 19965 bp, 23 predicted proteins | sample SWPATP03_FD_160578 | JGI IMG/M metagenome (GOLD analysis project Ga0213836, IMG submission 160578) | Coastal seawater microbial communities from Marineland, Florida, United States - SWPA TP0 #3 | ecosystem: Environmental > Aquatic > Marine > Coastal | place: USA: Florida | collected 2016-08-05
CGTGAAGAAGGCAATCCCGGTCTTTGTGAGCTGATAGTCCTTGCCCTGTGTCAGCACCCTTGCGTGCTTGCCGATGCCCGAGAAAACCACGTCAGGCACGAAAGGCACGTCGTAGGCGTGAAACTTCGCCTCCTCTATCCTGTGCTCCTGGTCAAACATCCGGATCGTTAGGCAGTCGGCGCCCATGCTTTCGAGTTCGTCGTACAGGCTGTCATGGGTGTGAGGCGTGCCGATGTACAGCTTGCTGCCGCCCGGAACCAGAATGTGCGTCTGTTCACCCAGCCGGTACCGGAGCTTTTCGCGGGCCTCTGGCGTCTGGATATTGCGCGGAACCTCGACGTCGTCGTTCTGGCATTCATCGGCACGGGCCGACGTTACGTTCGAGAGAATGCCCTTGGCGAACATGCTGGCGTTTCGGAAGTCCGCAGCCCCTTCGACCCACCACTGCTCGACAGTGCCTTGGTTCGGCGGCAACAAATGGCGGGTGAGCGGGTGATTGCGGATGACGTTCTGCGTGTCACGGCTGGTCTTGTAGGCCGTGGGGTCCGACTCAGACTGGTGCAGGATTCGATAGGTCGGGTCTTTGTAATAGAGCCAGGCGTTGTAGATCGCCAGCAGCGTGGATTTACCGAAGCCCCGGAAGCAGCGCAAGACGGCCAGAGACCCTTTGGCCTCCAGCCATATCAATGCTCGAACGTGGATGACCGGCACATCCCACCGCATGCGCCGGGCCCACAGCATGAAGAAAACCAGCAGGCTGACTTTCTTTTCCGGGTCAGTGGACATTGGTGCCCTTCTGCATCTTCTCGATGATGGCCTGCGCTTCGCGCTCAGCGGCGGCAAGCTCGCCATCCAGCTCGTCTATGGCGTGGCCTGCGTCGGGCGCCGGCCGCTGTCGGTTCATGACTCCCGCGATGTTCACCACTTTGAGAAGCAACGTCATCGTGGCAGCAGCGTTCTTCTTGCACCAATATCGATTGCCACGCTCTTCCTGCGTCAGCTCGGCCGGCGTCTTTCCATCGCCCGGCCAGTTCTGCGGGTCGACCTCATTGATGACAACTTCGCCCAGGCGTTCGCTGAGCGCTTGCAAGCGGGTGATCTGGTCGTCACGCATGGTTATTGGCCTCCCAATGCTGCGCCGAGGTCTGGCCCTCTGGCCGGAGTCGCCTCGCCGGGCTCCCACCAAAACGACTGCTTGAACTCCTTGCGAGCTCGCGCCTTCATGTTGGCCAGGTACCCGGGCGAGAAATGTTCCTGCATCTGGTTGAACACCATGTGATCCAGAGCAGCCTTGGTGTACCAAAGGTTTGCACCTGGTGTGTGGCTCTTGATCAAGCGCACCAACTTGCCCCCGGTCTGGTTGACTTCGCCCGACGCCGCGTTGTCTTTCAGCTTGAAGATCGATTCGATATCGCCGGCGATAGGGCCACCCAGTGCTGCCAGCGGCGAACTGCCGCCCTGTGAGGTATCGGAAAACAGGAAGTCACCATAAAGCCCAAGCGATCCGCCCTTGAGCATTGACGCAACGCCGTAGCGGAGGCCGGGCACGCCCAAGGTGGTATCGTCCAGCATGTTTTTGGGGTCCCTGCCGCTGGCCAGCTCGTTGAGCTGGATAGCCAACGCCCCCAGAACAGTCGTTGTGGAGAACAGCGCCGCGATGTACCCGGCCTTTCCCCAGCCCTCCTGCGCCATTGCGCGCTGGCCGTGCCGCATGATCATGGCCACGCTGAAGCTTTTGAACTGCCAGAACGATCGAGCAATCTCGCCCTTCACCGTGCCGCGCTGAAAGCCGCTCTGCATCATCGACTTTTCACGAGCACCAGGTTCAATGATCGCCATGTTGGTTTCGTCCAACACTGTACCCAGCAGCTTGGTGGCGGCTGCGTCCTTGAGGCGTTGCGGCGTGCTCTTGAGTTGCTGAGCCAGGGTGGTGAGTTGAGCATCTGGAATTCGGTAAATGCTGCCGGCGGTCAGCACGGTGTCGCCGGTACCGCGCCAGTCCTCCGGCTGTGCCAGGCGCCACACAGACCAATCAGCCTCAGTAACGCCCTGCCCGATCAGCCTTTTACTGTCGCTGGCGTCCATCGATGCAAAGTCGGCGTGCTTGCGGGTCATGTCACCCAGCACATCCATCATCGTGGCACCGAATGCGCGCTGAGTGCCAGCGGTAAGAGCGTTGAGGCCTGACGCCTGCATGACCTTGCTGGCAGCGGTCTGGCTGAACTTGGAGATGCGCCCGGAGATTTGCTCGGTTGAGCCGAGTCCGTCAGCGCCCCAGCGATTCAGGCTGCCGATCAGCTGATTGAGCCCAAGGCCTGCGCGCATGGCTTGCCGCCGATCCGCTTTGCTGGCGGGGTTCAGCATCCGGATCTCATTGGCGAACACCTTCAAGACCGGCATCCCGTTCATGGCGGCGGTAATGCCCAGCGTACCCTGGTCGGTAACGGACGTGAGCACGGCAGAGCCCAAGCGGCTGGCGACGTTCAAGGCGCGGTATGTGTCGAAGCCGTTGGCAATCGCCGCTGACGCCGGCGGCTCGCGGGTACCGGCAACCTCTTCATATAGGCTCTCGATGTGCTTGCGCTGCTTCTCGATCTTGTCGGCCTGATTGGGCTTCGCCTCGCTGGCGGCCTTCTGACCCGCATCCAGGAAGTACCGCATCTGGTTGTTCGGGTTCGGGCCGAGCCCTTCAACCAGGGCGATATCCCGCGAAGCGCGATCAATATGACCAATCAGCAATTCCAGCAGGTTGCGCTCGCCATACTTCTTCTGGGCATCGATGAAGCTCTCGGCGTTCTTGTAGTGGATCTGCCGCGACTCGCTGCCGCGATTGGCCCGCATGCCGTTGCCCGCAGCATTGCCAGGCTCGAGCTTGTTGGCGCCGCCGGTGGCCAATGTGGTCCATGCATGCTGCAGGAACTCAGTCAGCTGCTGATCGCTCATGCGCGAACCATCTTCATTCAGGTATTTGCTGCGGTTCGCCCACTTCACATGGTCAGAAACCCAACCGTCACGATCCTTCGCGACCTTCGCTTGCGAGTGATCGCGGGGCATGGCCCAGTCGTCAAGCTTGCCGATATCGCCGCCGGCGCGGTTGAACCGCTGGCGCAGGGCCTCAGTGACGTCGCCGAAAGATTTGGCCGCAGCCTTTGCCGCTGCGCTGCCGGAGTCTTCACCGTGCAGCTCTTTGACCAATGCGAGGTTGCCCGCTTCGTCCTGAAATAGGCCGAGGAACTTGCCCTTGGTCTGGTCGATAACGTCGAGCATCTTGCTGATGGAGTCGTCACGGATGGCGCGGGTCGCTGACTCAATGGACTGGATACCACTCTTGCCGTCGCTGGAGAACGCCAGCATCCGGTCCAGACCTTCGAGCGGGCTGTCCGGAAAGCGCTTCATATAGCTGTCGATCTTGTCGTGCGCGAGGATCGTCAGGGCAACACGGCGCTTTTTCAGCTGCGCCTCTGCGACCAGCTCTTGCGCAGCGCGCGTGGCAGATTCATTCAGCCGATCGGCTTCTGTCTTTGTCCGCCAGGTGGGATCGCGCTGAGCGAGTTCGCGCATGTTGCGCTTGATGCGGTTTTCGATGCCCTGAACTTCGGGCTGAGTGAGTGACCGGCCAATCGCTTGGGTTACGGCGGTGATGCATTCACGGCGCATGGGCTTGCCTCCTGTGGGATGGAAGCAAGCCTATGAGGGAGGGTTAGACGGTTTCCCGACTATTTTGCTACTCGGATACGCAATTATTTCCGCGCCACGACCAGTCGGTGATCTTCGCCTCTTTGACCTCAAAAGTTGTTTCGCAGTCGAGAGCAACGTTCTGAGCTGGCACACCTGGTGTAGCGGTCGTGTAGGCAGTGCTGCCATAAACGTTGGTCGTGTAGGTGGACGGGGATCCCGGCATCACTACATTGTTCGAGAACACATAAGTCAGGAATTTCGATCCGCCGGTCTCATAAGTACGCTGCGGCGGGCCCCAACGGTGGATCAGCTTCAGCTCGTCCTGCCCAACCCAAGTGTTCAGCTTGTCATTGTATTTCGCCTCGGTCGCGCACCCGCTCAATAACAGCGCTGCGATGATCACCGAATACCCTTTCATACTTCCTCCAAGGCATAACGCCACTGCAAGTGGCGCATTCAATCAACACCGCGCTGGAGAAAGCAAGCCGCGGCCGCAAAGAAGCCCTGCGACTCTTGTTCAGCTTTGGCGATATCGGCGTCTGCCTCGGCCAGCAGCTCGCGGGCCGATACGGTCACCGGGTTGCCGTCCGCATCCGTTGCGCCAGTCGATATCCTGATGTCGTCAGCCCGGGCAAGAATTTCATCGGCAACCTGCAGCACTGGGTCAGAAGCAGCGTCGTTCCCAAGCTGACCACTGGGATCTTTGGCAGTTGCAGCTTGGGGCTTCTCAGTTATACTCGCCGAAGCATCGCGGTCGACCGTCGGAAAATTTGTCTGCTGCCGCGTGAGGTTGTCGGTTTTACCGGCTTCCAAAGGAGGATGAGGGGAACGCAGTCCCTCCGCCCGCGATGTATCCATTTCCTCTTTCAAGGCTCTCGCCTTGTTCAATGTCCGGTCTGGCATCGTCATGGCCGACACTACGTCGACACCCTTCCCGTTTGCAGAAAGCTCGATCACGGTGCTCTGATGGGGCGACTTTTTAGGATGCTCGCCTACATCCCGCAGCACCAGGAATGCTCGATTGGGATTCTGATGGTTCGGCAAAACTTCATCTGGTGTCAGAACGCCCCGCTGAAGGCGCTCCAGAACTTCACGCACAATGCCGGGGCGACTGTCCTGAATGTGCTTGATTGATCGACCGCTGATGCGTGCCTCGCGCAGACCTTCGTGGAACCCTGGAAGGTAGTCGTGCAATCCCTGCGCGGTTGCATCATCAACGCGACCAATCTGAAACAGCACATCCGGCACCCTCGCCGCGCTTTTGGGCTCAATCCCCTTTACATGCTCGTCAAAGAACCGCATTGCGTCGGCCATCGGGTACGCCGTGCCGTCGCGAAACACCGGGGTTCCCTCTGGCGTGTATTCGGATTTGCGGCCAACACGAGCCGCGAATTCGCCCGACTCTACCCGGGACAGCTCGGCTTTCGCAGCAGACACCACGACAGGCACTTGCTCTGACGGATCGCGCAGAAACGCAGCCTCCTGCAAGCTTTCCGGTACCGCGACAGGCTCGCCCCGGTTCAGCTGATCAATAGCCGTCGTCATCGCTTCCTGGTGCGCTGCCGCAGACCTCGGATCAACAGGCGCACCCGGCGCGGTGTCGACGTCAGCGTGCTGAGCAGCCCGTTCGGTCAGTGCCGCGTCGACCTGATCAGTCGTAGGGAGGGCGCCGCCGGACAGGCGACCGACGCCAAAGAAGGCAGCGCCCAGCACCGCGTCAGTCAGCAGCGCTGTTTTGTCGAAAGCCTTGTACTGGGCAGCCTGTGCGGTGTAACCGTTGCGTTCGAGCAAGGCGCCAGTGGCACCACGGCCAGCGGCGCCGAGGCCAACGTTCGCTCCTACAGCCAAGGCAGCGTCACCGAGGACCGGGCCGACGATGCGCGCAGCAGGAAGAAACACCCCAGCACCCGTTGTTAACGCATCAATGCCACCTTTGAGCACGGCAGTGTTCTCGTCGACGCCTTGAGCTTGGGCCACCTGTTTGCCAGCGAAGCCAGCAGGGGCGCCCGCAGCAACAGCGCCGCCGAGCGGGCCGGCCAGCAGCGTACCGGCAATGGTTCGCGGTAGGACGGCCGCGGCCTCGCTGAGGATCTGTCCTGCCATACCGGTAGTTGTCGGGTCGACCTGCAACAGGCTTTCAGCCTGCCGAGTGTGCGCCGCGATATCGCCAGCCGCCTTGGCCGTATCTGCATTCACACGTCCAATCTGGTCATCGGCGTTTCCGGTGTACGACGCACCGATTCCAAGATCGGTTGCCAGGCTCGCGCCCGCAGCCTGCACGAGGGTCGACTTCGCAGTGTCGACGCCTTCGATGACGCCACGCACCAATCCACGACCGGTCGCATCCAGCGATCCACGGAAAAAGCCGGGCTCAGGAAGCTCGGCAGTACGGTCAAGTCGTTCGTCCTGGCTGGCGACTTCGTTGTCTTCGATCAATCCATCAAGCCAGCTCATTTCACTTTCACCACGATTGGTTGGTTGGTATGCGGGTCGAGCTGCACGCGCCCTGCGTTGAGCAGGTAATACGAACCCTCAGTGCCCGGCACCGCGGACAAAGGCATATCGTGCAACTGATCCAGCGGAAGCTTGGAGCTGGCGGCAACCGCCGACAGTTGGGTGTCCAGCGCCTTGCCAAAGTCAGCATCGGCCATGCCGTAGGGCTTGATCACCTTGTACCGCTCTCCGCCAAACAGCCCGCCCCCGCGCTGGGCGACACCGCCAGTAACCAGGTCGACTGCCTTGGTGGCTAGGTCGGTGTTCAACGCCTTGTCGGCAGGGTCGTAGCGCTTGCCTGTTGCTTCGGCCAGACCAACATATGCAGCCTTGAAGCCTTGGTATGCCTGCTCCCGCTGAGGTGTACCGGCGGGCATGGCAGTGCCAACCTGCCGCTCAAACTCAGCCTGCATGAGGTTGTCTTCGGGTATGGCAACAGACTTGTCTTTGAGGATCTTGCCGCCGGTCATCAGGGTTTTAGCCAGGTCGGTACCGTCCGCCGCTTTCAGCCCCTTGAACTGCGCCATGCCGGCGAGCAGCGTCAAAGGTTGTTCGGGTGCAATCGCCTTGATCGCAGCAGCGGCATCAGCGCCAGTCGGAGCACCGCCGCCCACGACAGAGAGCAGGCCCAGCTTGGTCGCATCATCAGCGCGCTCATAAACGGCTTTGATCGCCTCGAGTTCCTGCGTCTTGAAAGGCACGCGAGACACCTCCGGGCCATACTTCTTCTGGACCGCCTTGACCACGTCAAACCGCGCGGCGATCTGATCGCCCAATGCTTTACGGCCCTCTGGGGTGGTGATGCCTGCGAAATCCAGCGGCTCAACATCAGCTCCAGTGCGCTGCGCCGAAAACGACAATGGGTCCGTCTTCATCAGCTTGACGTTGTTGTCGATCGCGCTCTGCAACCTGGCAAGGTTGGCTTGCTCGGCAACGCTGCCACCGTTGGTAATCATCTGCTGCCGCTTCTGCTCAACGTACTGCTGCTGCGCCTCGATAGGCTGACGGAGCACGCCTTGCACTTCGTTCATCTGGTTGATGCGGTCTTTGAATTCACCAGCGGCCGAGGTGCCGGCCACCAACGATTGCCAGCGCTGCTGATCGGCCGGAGTCGGCGGTATGCCAGAAGCCGCTTGCCGGTCCATCTGCAGCAAGGCGCGTTCGGCTTTGTTCTCACGAATCTCGGCCTGCCGCTCGTTGTGCTCCTGAATTTGGTAGATCCGCCCAGTGATGGTGTTGAGCAGCTGATTGCGCTTGTCCGGATCCAGCTTGTTCGCGTAATACCCATCTTCGGCGGTGAGATCGTGCTGAACCTTCTGGAGCGTGCCGAGGTTGTCGCGGGACTCGATGACCCTTTGCGTTGCGTGCGTTGCCCAGTTGTTGTCCTTGAATTGCTGCTTGCGGTTTTGCCACTGCTCCCCGTATGCCAGGTGGCCGGCAACATCAAGCTCTTCGCCGTCGAGACGGGCATTGATCTGCTCAATATTGGCGCCCGGCATCGCGGCGTCCTTGCCCAGCACATCCATGCGCGAGGACAGGTCAGCGGCAGCAGCATCCTTACGAGCAGCGATCTTGATGGGCTGCAGGTTCTCGAATCCTTGATTCTGGAAGCGCTTGGCTGATTGCTGCACCTGCGCCGCCATTGTTGGATCGAGCCCTTGCGTAGCGACCGGGTCGAGCTTGGAGACAGCCGCATTGTAGGTGTCGTCGAGCTGGTCATAGCTGAGTTTCCCGGTCGCCACCTGCTCAGCCAAATCCCTGTTGATTCCACGAATAGCTGTCTCGTGGTCGAGCAAAGCGTTGCTGGCCTTGACCTTGGCAAGCGCATCATTCTCGCGCCCAGTCTGGTCCAGCACAGTGAGCCCGACACGCTGCAGGGCTTCACCGGTCTGCTGAGCTGCTCTGTCGCTGGCCGACGTGTCGAGCGTGATAACGCGGTTCTGACCCGTTTCAGGAAGGACACGCGAGACACCAGGGCTTATAGGGATGTGCGCCATCAGTCGTTCCCCCCTGGCTTCGAAACCGTGCCGTTTTTAGTCGCAGCCTTCCAGCCCAGATACGCAGTTGAAGCGCCACTCACCAGCGTCGAAAGCGCCTGACCATTCGCGGCAGATCGTGATTGCTGTCCATTCAGAGCGATGTTGCTCGCATCAACGTAGCCACGTTTCTTGGCGTTCTGGCCGTTGAAAATGGTCATGGCGGCGTCTTCTTCAGCGTTGCCGATGATGTCCTCGTTGATGTTGACTGCGGTACCGGCGCCGACTTCAACGCCAGAAGCAGCGAGAGAGGCATTCGCCTCGCTGGCCTGGCTGCGTGCAAGGCGACGGATTCGGTCGGCCTGAACCGTGGCGGCGCTCGCAGCGTCGTTTGCGTCGTTCTGCGCCTGCTCTGCCTGAGCGTCCGCGTTCAGGCTGGCCTGCTTGCCGGCCTGCTCAGTCGAATAAACCGAATAGGTGGTACCGATGATCGCGGCCGAGGCGGCAACGGCGGCAGTGTATCCAGACATGGTTATTCTCCGGTGATGACGACGTCGTCGTTGTACTGGCGGGACATCAGGGTGTCGGCCTCAAGGGTGAACTCGGCCTCAGCCTCTTCAACCGTCGAGGCCTGAGTCGCGAACGTCATGGTCATGTGGGTATCTGCGTGGGCAAGGAACGCCTGCTTGCGCCCCGCCATACCGGTCAGAACGTGATACCCCTGTAGGTCAAGCGTCTCGGCTCCGGTGAACACAGAGATGTGCCCGCTGATGATCAGAAGCGTGGGAATCCCGATCAGCGCGCCAGTGAGCATTACGCCCGCAGGGATGCGGATGGTTCGGGAGTACAGGCCGGCGTGGAAATGGTGCGTGGTTTGGATTGGCACCTGTTCGCGCGTAAGCAGTTCAGCCTCGAGCTTGCGGACCTTGTCGGCCTCGGCCTGACTCATGCCCGGCAAGGAAGGCGACAGCGGAAGAATGTCATTCATGGCAGCGCCCTCAGAAACACCTGGTTGGTTTCCCGATATCCAGTGCGCGGAAGAACGCTCGCTAAGCGGCCACCGACGGGGGCGCTGACCATCAGCGCTTTGGCCCCAAGGTCAGCCGCGAGCGACTCAGCTGCACGAAGCAGCTTTATCCCGGTACCGCCGCCTCTGGCCTCTGGCGCAACGAAGAAAGACTCCATGGCGCAGATGCGTCGGCCACCGTAATGCGGCAGCGCATACAGCAGCAGAGTCGCGAGCCCCACCAGTTCCGGAGCAAAGACGCCAATCACGTGCAATGCGCCGCCCGCCTCCATCTGCCGGTAGGTGTGAAAGTTGGCGCTGATGCCGCCGAACTCCGGAATGCTCGACTCCTTGCCGTACGCGAGGAGCAGCTCCGACAGCGCGCCAGCCTTCTCGATCTCGGCGACCGAGCATTTCCTGATGATCATTTTTGCAGCCATGGTCAGAGCTCCTTACTGAAAAACAGCCCGGCATCTGCGAAGCCCATGCTGCGGTAGAAACTGGCGGTACCGGTGACGCTGATCCCGGTGGTGATTCCGATCTGGATGCTCTTGGCCCCCTGGATACGCGCCCACTCCATGAAGGCTGTGAGCAGCTTGGCGGCAGTGATGCCGCTGCGTGTCTTGGGGTCGAGAAAAAACGAGTAGTCGTAGGCCAGCAGATCGTTCGAAAACCATTGCTCAGTGATGGCGCCGGCGAAACCGCCGACGACCTGGCCGCCTATCTCGGCCACGAAGATGACGCCCGCACCATCGATGAGCGTGTGAAGGAAGGCGGCAGCCTTCGCCGGGATCATTTCAAGATCCGCGTAGGTGCTGGATTGATGAAGCATCGTGCCGAGCTCAATCAGGCGCGGTACATCGTCGTGGTTTGCTGGCCGGATCATGGGCACCTCAGTCGTTGACGGTGAATTTCTTGATGACGTTGAGCAGGTGGAATGGCAAAGGCTGGTCCTGCTCGATTGTCAGCATTGCCTCGCCCCGGTCCCAGCCGAGGTTTTCCACACGGTGAACGCCGGTGAAGGGCGGGATGGCCTGATCAAGCACGTTCGCGCCCATCTGGCGGAAAGTGACGACCTGCCCGTTGATCTTGCAGCCGACCGTCTCAAGGAATCGCAGCGTCACCTCGCTGATACGCATGCTGTTGCCTTGCGCGCTGCCGGTGCCGCCTTGGATTTCCGGCGTCAGAGTCACGACAGTGGTTTTGTAGTGCAGGCCGATCTGAACGGCGAAGGCCTTGCGCGACAAGCTCACCTTGCCGCCTGTCACAACCATCGGTTGCATGGGCACGCCGTCGGCGACGATGTCCACGGTCTTGCCTTCCAGGTGATCGAGGCCGCTCCACACGTCAGAACCAGCCACGCTGGTCGCGTTGATTCCAGAGTCGACCTGAGTGTTTGCCGCGAACCGTTCGATGTAACGAACGTTCTGCCCATTGATATTGCGGCGGACAACGCACCAGACCTGATCGCCATCGGCAGAAGGAATGGACGCAACGGACTCGAACGCCCCGTCGGTGATTTGCCGGGCCCATCCAATGACGTCCTGATCCCGATCGATAGTCATCGTCGCCATGACGCCGTCAGCGCGCGGCATGAAGAGGATCGATTCAGGCTCCTGCTGAAAGGCCATATCAACGATCCCTGACTTGGTGGCGTGCTCGGAAAGCACGGACATATCAGGCGAGCCGTAGCTGTCGGAGTCGTACTTGTAGGCCATGGCGCGCAACTTGCGGCCAGATCGCTGCATGAAATACAGCTCGTTGCCGATCCGCACTGGCCGGACCCTGCTGCAGCCGTAGACCGAAGGGTTCTTCGTCTGGATGTTGGTCGGGGTGATCGGCTTCTCGACACCGCCGCTCATCGTGAACTCGCCCCCATAGGTCAGCGGAATCAGCGCGTTGATTTGAGCCATGTGCAGAATCGGGTTGATCTGGTCCGAAGAGAGGTTGAACGACAGCGCGTCGTCGTCCTTGGTGCCCAGTTCGAAGTTGAGGTATTCCCCAGTGCGCGACTCCCACACCGTCTGTGGGTAGTTCGGAGAACCGGCTACAGCCAGGCGCTGCTGATACAGCGTGCCGCTGCTCGGATAACCATCAATGTCGTTCCACACCGAGGCTTCAAGCGACCATGCGTTAGCTGGTGAAGCAGTAGCCGATGTCGGCGCCGATCGAATGGTCCCGGTAGCCACCGTTGTGCTCGAAACCGCCGTTATCTCCAGCAGTCCGCCGTTGATCTTGACGAACTTGCCGACGTCGCTTGAGGCGTGCCAGCCGGCGGCACCCAAGGTCATGCTCACTGACGCGCCGACGGGCGTGAAGGCGCTGAGGGTATTGGTCGTTTGAGGCGAGCCCTTGATTGACCAGGTCGGCCGACTCACCCCCGAGAAAGCGTTCAACACTTCCACAGTCGCAACGGTAGCGCTGGCCACGGCCGTAATGCGCGCAACGCCGGCGCCGGACCACACTTCGCGGCCAACGTCTGCTGCCAGAAATGCGGACTCCGATGCGGTGATCGTCCGGCCGGTACCGACAGTGGGGTCGCTGATCGCGAGGCTTGTGAGGAAATCTATGCCCTTCTCGTCGAATGGCTTGGTCACAAACGGCGCCGGCGCAATGCTCCACTCTGTGTTCGTGATGCGGCGAAGACGGCCGATAGGCTTCTTCTGGTGGAAGATGAACATCGTGTCGGCGCCCTGCACGTACTCCATGCTGGAGAGCATGGTCTGATCGTAGGGCGTCACCAGTTCGACACCTGTGTAGGTGCCGTCCGGGAAGAACACACGCAGATACAGGTCGCCAAACTCGACCATGAAGGCCTGGTCTGTGTTGAACACATACGGGATCAAGCGCACGCGGCGGTCTGGATATTTGGCAGGCGCACACAGCAGCGTGCCGTATCTGCGGACGGCACCGCCGTGCACAACCGGCCAGGCGTTCTCGACCGTCTTGGCGCCGTTCTGGTATCGCGCGATATCCACTCGGCCGTACATGCGTGGTGAGAGTTCACCGGCTGTGAAGTTCGTCTGTACCAGAGTCAGCTTTGCCATGAATTGCGCCCCAAGAACCGGGATGCGTACAGGCGCTCATCACCAAGCGTCTGCGGTGGATCCTCTTGGCCATCGATCGATCGTGCGCGCTTCTTCGCCATTTCCAACTTCTGCTCCATGTTGGACTGCGCAGCAGCTGACTGAGTGATCGGGAAAGCCATGGCCGCGGCCATCGACAACGTAAGAAGCATCACCAGCGATGCGTCCCAAGTGTTTTCTACCTCGTTCTGAAACACGTACTTGAGCTCCAGAATCGTCGTGTTCGCGAGGATTGAGCGCCCCTCGACCAGGTAATCGATCTGCACACCGCCCTCAGTGACGTCCAACACTCGGAGGAAATCGGCTGGCAGCTCGAATTTCTGCGCGTAGCCGAACGCGGGCGGGATGGCGTCCGGGGCCAGAACCGCGCGCTTGATGGTGCAGTTCCAAGGGTGATTGCGCAGAAGGTCATCCCGAACGGTCGGGTACAGGTTTGCCGCCAGCTTTGCGCGGTCGACGCCTTCGTCAAAGTCGTTGATGGTTTGCGCGCCCAGCATCAGCAGCGCGTTGGAGCAGATCGAAACACCGGTTGCCATTGCCATCCCCACAACCTCCAGAAATAAAAACCGGGGCACATGGCCCCGGCGTACAACAAGCCATCCTTGGCAGCCCGAAAGTCAGTTCTGCCCGGCGTAATGCGCTACCAGGGTGATGACTTGGCCGGGCTGCAGCGCCGCGCCAGCCACCGTCGAGAACAGCTCACTCTGATCCGTAGCCAGACCCTGCTGGGCGACGGTGACGTCGAACAGCGCGCCGTTAGCAAACTGCGCGTCTGCCGTGGCGCTGCCAGCCGCAGCCACAGAAGTGGCGGCGAGATAGCGCGCGGGCGACACCGCATCGCCGAGAGTGATAGTCGAAGACGCTGCGCCGCCGCCGAAGTACAGGCGGGTGCCCGGCATCAGGCGGCCACCGAGCGGCAGCAGGCCCCACGAGATTTTGTCGCCGATGGCAATGCCGCCGGCAGGAACAGTGATGGTGCTGATGAGCACCTGAACATCGGCGCCTTGCAGGTTGGGTTTCACCAACTGCTGAGGCAGTGCCGCGCGAGCGGCGGATACAGAAGCGTTTACGGTTGCCATGGTTAAACTCCTAAGCCGGGAAAGAGAGAAAGCCGAAGCCGCTTACGCGGCCTCGGTTACTGCGATTTCCACAACCTTTTCTTCCTCGGTGCGCACTGCGCCGATGGATTGCTTGGCGTAGATCCGCACGTTGAAGCCCTTGCCTGGGTCCTCACCTACCTTGGTGGTGATGTCCTGACCCTTGCCCAGCGTTACGCCGGATTTGGCCCACGCGTACAGCTTGCGGGTTGCACCGTCGTACGGCGTGCGCTCGGATGGAATCCAGGTGAAGCCCATCCAACGCCCTTCCACATCGCCCTCTTCCAAGAACTTGCCGGCGAGATAGTCGGCGCTGGTCAGGGTGGTGTCGGCGAGGATGTCGGCCGCAGCCTGTGCGGTGTAGGTGATGAACAGCTCTTCGCCGTTGTGGTTGTCCGCTTCGTTGCGACGGAACAGCTTGCGGGCCTGAATGATCTTGGCCTTGGTCAAGCCGGTACCGCCCACAGCGATCTTCTGGGTAGTCGGCAGGATGATGTTCCCGGTGGTGGCGCGGGAGTTGCCGCCCATCGAGGCGATGATCACGTCATCTTTCGCGCGGTTGAGCGCCGCAACCATGGCTTTCACGTAGTCCGAGGTTGGGTCGACCAGCATGCGGATCTTGTCCTGGTCGTCGATCATGTCGCCGTCATCCCAGTCGAACAGGTCCACAAAGCGCGTGCTGTGTGGTTGATCGTTGATTGGGGTATCAGCGTGACGCTGCGTGCGACGGGTCGCGGTGCGCTGGCCGAGACGGTTAACCGACTTGGACATACCGACGATGTTCGGCTCGATGGTTACGCGGTTCTCGAACCGGGAAGTCATTTGCTGCGCGAGGTGACGGAAGTTGTCAGCGAACTGCTGGACAAAGGCCTCGGTGATCTGTTGTGACATAGGATGCACTCCAATGCAGATAGTTGATTGCCTTCCGGGTGTCCACTGCGTGGGCCGGGATTCCTGGCGTGCATCGGCTTTGCTGCGCCTCGGGGCTTTCTGGGTATCTGCGTGCCACCGCAGGCCAGCCCATTGCTGGGATGCCTGCGATGTTTGTGCATGGGGGGTGTCGGTTTCCCGACTATTTGAGGCGAGAGGGCTTGTAACGGTTGTTGTACATGTCGTTGAGCTGCTGGCGCAGGCCTGCAAGCTTCGGATCGCCAGCAGGCAGGCTTTGGATCTGCTGACGCAACTCCGCAGTCTTGACGGCAAAATCACCATCGCTGACGCCGCCGCCGTTGATGGCCGTGTCTTCTCGCAGCTCCCGGCCGATGTTGGCCGCGAATGCGATGAAGTCGGGGTCGTTGCCGTATTTGGCGGTGAGCGCCTCGAAGTTGCCAGGCTTCCCGGGTTCGCTGGCGAATGCTTGGACGGCGCTGTACGAAGCCTGCACATTGCTGCGCATCGACTGGTCATCGGTCCACACCGACTTCAACGCGGCGGTGCAGTCCTCTTGGCTCAGCGTCTGACTGCCCTCAACCAGACCAGGTACAGCATTGTGGAAAGCGTCGACCACAAAGGCCAACTGCTGGTTGGTAAGGCCAGCAGCGTGCGCACCCTTGATGAACTCCGCGCCCTGCGGATCTGCCTTGAATTCATCCCATGTGACACCCTCGACCTTGAGCTCTGGCGCGTACTCGTCAGCACTCTTGGGCGGCGCATCCCCTGAGCCCAGGCGGGTCTCAAGGTGTTTGTAGGCTTCGGCAACCTTGCGTGACGAGGCTTCAAGATCAAGGGTGCCATCCTCCTTGTTGGTGCGGTACTTCTCGGGGATGTATTCGGCGCCTTGGGCGCCAGCGAGCACAGAGCCTGCGGGCGGTGCGGCAGGGGGAGCGGCTGGTGGTTCAGCGCCACCGCCACCGGCGCCGGGTTCACCTTCCATCATGTAATGGCCGAGCATGCGGTGCACAAACGAATTCATGTTCATTCCTCTTCGGGTTGGTCTTGCACGCCGTTGGCGCGGTTGATGCGGAGCACGATGTGGTCGAGCACATCGCGGTGCCCGGCCTGCATGTAGGTTTTGAGAATGGCGTCAATGCCGCCGGTGGTGACTGCGTTGCGGGCGAAGCGCTGAATCAGGGTCTCCAGCACCAAGCGCCCTTCGTGGTGCTCTTCGAATACGCGCTTGAACATCGCGTCGACTTGTTCCGGGGTCATGCTGCGGCACCTGGTGTTTGTTTGAGGGCGGCCTGCCCGGCCATCTGCGCCATAGCTGCCTGTTGCTCAGCCTGCTGCTGGGCCTGCTGTTGCTCGGCACGCTGCTGCCTGAGCTGATCACGCGCCGCCTCAGTGCGCATGATGTCGCCGGGCACGCTCAAGGCCTCGCCCGCGAAGCGCGCTGCGGCGTCGAAGTCGATATTGTCGAGTACGTCCGGCTTGGCCTGCGCCACGACGAGCTGGCTTTCGACGAGTTGGTTGATCGCGGTGACCTGCTCCAGCTTCTGAGAGCGCGCCAGCGGACTGAGGTAACGCACTGTGAAGTTGCGGCCAGCCAATGACTCAGGCGCCTGCCCCAAGATCCCGGCGCGATAAGCGATACCGAAGCAGCGCTCGATCAGGGGTTGCAGGTACTCGGCCTGCAAGCGGCCATAGACCGGGCCAAGCAGTTGGCGGATCAAGGCGACACGCACGTGCACCTCGGTTGCCGTCATGGCGGGGCCGTCCTGCGCCTGGAGCTGGTCGGCCATCAGCGTCTTGCGGATGGCGCCCTGCAGGCGGGCAATCTTCGTCTCGGCATAGTTGAAGTCGGAGCCGGTCAGCAGCGGCTTCATGCTGTCGACGCTGTTGGCGATGATGATCTTGCGCGGGCCGACCTTGACTGTTCGCGGGTTGAGGACGCCGTCGTCCTCGGCAATCCACATGCCAGCGATAGCCAGATCGCCAGCGGCCAAGTCCATGCGGCACAATTCGTTCAGGGTCTTGGCATCAGGCAGGGCATCGAGCACCGGTCCAACGGCGTAGACGCTGTCAGGGATCAGCATCCAGCGGGGCACAACGACTGGCATTTCGTGATAGCCAGACTCGCTGACGATCTTCTTCTGATCCACCTCGACTTTGCAGGACGCGACAGGCATGTTCTTGGCAAGCTTGGCGCCCACCATGTACGTGCTGCGCGGGTAGATGGCGTGCACGAACTTGACCTTTTCCTGCGGCTTGTCCCTCGCCAGCTTCGCGGTCTGCACGCTCACGTTGCCTTCGCCGAACTCCTTTACCGCCTGTTCAGCGGTCAGCATGTACTCGCGATACACGGTGTCGATCTTGCCGCCGGCAACCGATGTCGAGCAGTACACGCTTGCAATCGGCCAGAGGTCGAAGGTGTAACCGCCCTGCTCCCGGTTTGAGTCGATGTACAGGGCGAACCACCCAGCGCACACAACGTCGATCAGCCCTTCAAACGCGGCTGCATCGAAGTTCGCGGCGTGTATGTTCTGCCAGAGGATGTCGGCCGAGTCGTCCAGCCACCGCCGTTCTTCCTCGGTTTCCTCGCCCACGTCCATGTTGAACCAGAGCGAGTTGGCTGGAGTCATGCCGCCCATGATGCTGGACGACAGAATGCGCGCTGCATCAGTGAGCGTGCCGTCGACGAGCCTGGCCTTACGGTTCAGCACCTCCTGCGCGTCCAGCATCTCGCCGTTGAAGCCACCGCCACGGATCGGATAGCTGTAATCGAAGCAGTCGCGCCAGACCTGCTCATGAGGCGAGCGCAACGATTTCAGCGTGCTCAGGGTTTTGCAGATCTGGTCAGGGGTCATGATCCGAGGGTGCTCTTACCTTGGTCGAGTACGGAGCCAGCAGCGCCCGCGCTCGACAGCAGGGAGCTATCTGCCTTGCGCTTCTTCCGGACGGCGGTTTCTTCGTTGGCAGCTTTTGCGGCCGCATCTGCGGCCTTCTGAGCTGTCACTGCTGGGTCTTCGGTCTTCACGACCTTCGGTTTGCTCGGCTTGTGGCCCATAGCAGTCAGTCCTTTTTCGCTGGGGGTTCAGGGCACAGCCAGCCGTGTTCGGTCATCACCGCCTGTTTGAGCTTGGTGGCGTCGACGTCGTCTGCGGCAACCGCGCGCGCCGGCTCTTGCTGAGCGTCGGCGGTGGCGTCTGGCTTGAAGTAAGGCTCGCCACCAGCGTTCAAGCGGTCTGCTTCGGCCTTGGCTGCTTCCTTGTCACCCACGAAATCACCGACCCGCTTGGATTCAGCGTCCGTGGTAACGACCCACCAGCGGCCGCCGGCACTGTGCTTGGCCGCGTACAGCGGTGCCTGAGCGTCGGCGGTGGCGCCTTCATTGGCGTTGGGGTTGCCGCCACTGGCCTGGCTTACGGCGGTGGCAAGTGGCGATGTGTTGGTGACTGGTTCGCCTGGGGTTTGCGGTTTCAGGTCTGGCGTTGACATGGCTTGTTCTCCAGCAGGTGCAAGAAACCCAGCGCGGGGCTGGGCTCAGTTGAGTTACTCGGCGGGGGCGGCGTCGATCGCCGACGCTTCCGGATCAGGCTCAGAAGCAGACGGCGCAGGTGTCTTCAGCAGCTCTTTGGCGTAGCTCACCATGTCCTGCACCAGGCTGTTGACGGAGTCCTGAACGCTAGGCAGGTTGGCCGCGGCGGCGTTCCTGATCAGTTCGCCCGTTGCAGCGGTCAGAGACATAGCGCGATCGAAGTCATATGGATCTACGGTACGTGCTGGCATTGGTTGGCCCTCGGCTTAATTGGGTGCATCAGCGAGGGCTCAGCATCGGAGAGTTGAGGTGTCGGATTCCCGACTATTTGGCAGGGGCGCAGGTCGTACGGACGTAATCCTGCAGAGCGGTCAAGGCTCGGATGGCGTCGTCGCCGTCGTTGGCGATTCGGACAATTCGCTCTCCAGTCGCTGGGTCAATGTCGGCTCGCGCTTCTGCATGGTCCATGCTGGCGGCGCCTGCGCTGGCTCGCACTGCGGGGCAGGTAGCCTTGACGGACAGCCGGCGATCGCCAGCGGCGACAGCAGCACGCAGATCAGCATTGGTTTTGTTCGCACGTTCGCGTTCCTCGGTGTGTTCGGTGTCGAGCTGGGCCAGCAGCTTCTGGGTGTTGCGGCGGGAGTTGGCAGCGTTGGTCAGCGTGGTGACGCTGTCTTCCGCAGCGGTCAGGGCCGTGGTGACGTGGTCGATGCGCCAGAGAGCGAGCAGCAGGCCGACCAACAGAACACCGCAAGCGGCTGCAAGGATCTTCATTGCGCTGCACCTTCCAGGCAGACGCGCATCTCGTCGTTACGGCGATTGGTCAGGCCTTGAACGACCTTGCCACCTGCTTTGTTCCAGCGAGGGAGCTCCTTGCACGCACCGATGCGGTCGCCGGCATTGAGCTTGCGCTGCAGCGTCGAGCCGCAGACCACGGACGGCCCAAGGTTGTAGCCGGCGGACACGTACGCGCCGCGCTCCTTGGCGCTGATCGGCGTGCTGATGCAGCGATCGATGTACGCGTTCGCAACCTGCAGCTCGACAGCCAGGCTCTGATCACACTGGGCGCCGGTGTACTGAGCGCCGGGCTTTACGCCACGCGTAATGCCGTCACATGCAGTCCAGACGCCGACGATGTCCTGATAGGCCTCGTAACGTTTGCCGTCCGGTGTGGTGATCGCTGTCTGCTCGCGCCCTTCCCACTGAGAAACCAGGCCAATCGCGGCCGCCAGTGCTGCGCCCAGCAGAGCGCCGCCTGCCTTCTGGTTACGGCTTGCCATTGATGTTTCTCACTTTGGGCTGATAGACGAACCGCGCAACCAGTGCGATGACCAGGGCGGCGCGGTAGATGATCAGATCGGTGGCGGTGGGTTCGTAGTGCATGAACAACTGAACGGCGTCAGGCAGGAACTGGAGCAGGAACAGAGCCTGCACACTGGTTAGGCGCCAGGCTGTGCGCCATTCGGGGATCAGCTTCATGATCCGAGCCCCTTAGCGATGATCGGCCAGACCTTGTCGAACATCACCATGAACACCGCGGCACCGCCGAGCCCATAGGTCACCTTCGTGGCGATCTTCTGGAGCGTGACGTTGATCTGGCTGATGCCCTGCTCCATGTCATCAAGCTTTTCGTTCTGGTGGGTCATCTGCTGTTCGAGCTTGGTCAGGCGCTCAGGCGAGTGCTGATGGCGCCGGTCCCATTCGTCGAGGCGGTGTTTGACGACCTTCATGTCTTGCTCAAGGGCGCCGGTTCGCTCGCCGATGTTGCGGCCTGACTCGGCCCGGTGCTCTGGATTCTGCATGTACGCTTCCCACCAATGAAAAACCCCGCACTGGGCGGGGTCGGATATTCGACTGGGGGAAGGATCAGGCTGGCGGCCTGTCGGAATCCCGACTATTTCAGGCTGATAACCTCACACTTTCGAGTGATAAGCCCACCAGTCACTGGGCGTGACCATGGGCAATTGGGTTCTGTCCTTGCCGGTGATCTCACACCAGAGCAGCACAAGGCGGTCGCCCTCGGTGTATCGAGGCTCTGCGCCCTGCTTCCAGCCAATCAACGTGGTGCGCGCAACCCCGACAGCATCAGCAACCGACTGCGACGAGTAGCCCGCACGCGACAAACCGGTGATCACCTGAAACCAATCGACGTATAGGGGCTGCACTGCTGCCATCGTCAGGCCACCCGCAGGTATTTCGGCACGTTTACCTCGAT